>JABLTK010161154.1_pt1 | contig 12083 bp, 10 predicted proteins | sample 7160131 | NCBI WGS metagenome assembly JABLTK01 (sample SAMN14651221, study PRJNA627086) | human gut metagenome | isolation source: feces | host: Homo sapiens
AGAAGCGGTAGAGGAGTTTTTCGCCTGGTACGTCGCAAATAACCTCGGCAACCTCGTCACCGTCCGTCCCACCTATCGGTGGTCTGGTTAGGCAGCGCTGAATAGGAGTGCGTTGGCAAAGTTCGTGCGTCTGTGCGAAGCCACGGGGCTCAACTACGCGCACATGATCGACGGCAGAGAACTGCCGGGCATATCGGCAAACCCGAGCGTAAGCGACCTTGACGGCGCGCGTTTTTTAGGACGTCAACACCACGAGCGCGACGGCGCGTTCGTCTATTGGGGGCGCGGCGCGTGCGGCAGCATAACCGAAGAGCAGTACGTCGACATGTGCGTGCGTATGTACCTCGAAAACCCCGACAATACCGACGCGAGCTCCTATAGCCCCGAAGCGTTTACATATCGCGGCGGCAGAGTTTGGCGGCACGTTGACCCCGAGCTTAAACGCGACTATCGAGCGGGCGCGGAGTACGTCGAAAACCGCCTGTGCGTACTGCGCGAAAAAGACGGCGCGACGCGGCATACGGGACCGACGTGGTTGTTTCCTTCGTTCGCGCACGCAGGCTATGAGTTCGTGGGAGCGGAAACGATGTACTCGTCGCTCGAGCCCCTTATGGCGGCGCTGAGAGGCGCGAAAAAGTGCTACGGCTTGAAATCGACAGGCGTTCATCACGCGCTTCAATGGTGCAATTCGCCGCTGTCGACAAAGGAGAGCGACCGTCGTTTCAGGCTCGCGCTGTACCTCGGCTATATCCTCGGCGCGGACGAAACCAACGTCGAGGAAGGGCTGTGGAGGATAGAGGAATACTACGAGCATTGTCACCGTTTTTCCGCGACGTGTCGTGAAAAAGCGCGAGTACAGTCCGATTTTTACGACTACGTTCGGCTCAACGAACGCCGCGGCGCCCTCGTCGCGCCCGTCGGCTTTATTCAGGGCAGGTACGACGCGTTCTCGTGCTTTGTAAACGCTCAGCCCTGGGGGATTCGCGGCGTTCCCTACGGCGGAGCGGAAAAGAGCTGGAACATGCTGAAAACCGTATATCCGCTGTGTAAACCCGGCGAGCTAATGTATCGTCACCGTTGTCCGACAGACGAGCCCGTCGGCTATTTCAGCGGCACGCCGTTCGGTCAGATTGACGTCATTCCCTATGACGCCGACTCGGAATTGCTGTCGTCCTACCGTGCGCTTGCGTTTATCGGCTATAATCGCATGACGCAAGCGGACGCGCAAAAGCTTTACGACTATGTGCGCGGCGGCGGAAAACTGATATTGACTCGCGCGCACCTGACGAGCACTACCGATATGAATAAGGTGATGTCGGGCGAGCTCGATTTTGAAAAGAACGCCCTCGACTTTGCCGCCGACCCGTCCGCGAAAAGGCTCGTGACCGTCAGAGGAAAATCAACCGTCGTAAATCCCACGGCTCAACCGTTCGACAAGACGCTTGTCCGCGCCGACGACGGCAGCGAGGTTGCCGGGGCTTACAGGGTAGGCGACGGCGAAATAATCATGTTCAACGCGTATTGCTACCCCTCGGGCGAAGCGATTTCCGAGGACTACGAGCGCACGCTCAAAGCCGTAATAGCCGATGAGGCCGCCGCCGAGCGCATTGCCGCGGAGTGCGGCGACGACGCGGAGTGCGCCGTGTACAGGACGGGCGAAAGCACCGCCGACGTCTACGTTCTCGCCATCGATTGGTTCCGCGACCCCGACAAAATCCGCCGCGCCGCGATAAGAACGGGCGAGAAACGGTATGAGCTCGGGCTGAAGTTCGGCACGCTCGTAAAGGCTGTGGTAAACGGCGCCGACCTTGCATATTCGACTTCCGAAAACGCCGTCGTAGAGTCCGTCGGAAACGGCGAAATCACCGTCCGCGGCTACGGCAAAGCGACAATTAAGGGTAGGGTATGTAACCGCGAATTTGAAATTCTCGTCGATTTTTCTCGTTCGCCCGCAGTGACGATTAAACCGTAGAAAAACCGCCGCGATTTTCATTGAGTTGTCACGAATATGTATTGACAGCCGCGCGCCGTGCAATTATAATTAAAGAAAAACGGTGAAAAACCGACGGAGGGGTAAATTATGTTAGGCGATTTTACTTATTGCAATCCGACAAAACTGTATTTCGGCAAGCACGCGCTCGACGGGCTCAACGAGGAGCTTCCCAAGTACGGCAAGCGCGTCATGCTGGTTTACGGCGGCGGCTCGATTAAGAAGAACGGCATTTACGACAAGGTTGTCGAGGCGTTAAAAGCTAACGGCAAAGAGATTTACGAGGATTCGGGCGTAATGCCCAACCCTACGACCGACAAGCTTCGCGAGGGTGTCGAACGCGCGAGAGCGGCGAAAGCCGACCTTATTCTGGCTGTCGGCGGCGGCTCGGTGTGCGATTATGCCAAAGCGGTTTCCGTGTCGGTAAACTGCGACGACGACCCGTGGGAAAAGTACTATATCCGCTTTGAAAACCCGACGTGCGAAATCGTGCCCGTCGGCTGCGTGCTTACCATGGTGGGCACGGGCAGCGAAATGAACGGCGGCGCGGTCATCACCAACCACGAACAAAAGCTGAAAATAGGTCACGTTTTCGGCGAAAACGTTTTCCCGAAATTCTCGATTCTCAACCCGGAGTTCACGTTCACGCTTCCGCGCCGTCAGATGATAGCCGGCATTTACGACATCATGTCGCACATTCTGGAGCAGTACTTCTCCGATGACGACGACAACGTAAGCGACTATGTGATGGAAGGATTACTTCGCTCGCTGATTCACAGCGCGAACATAGCCTCAAAGAATCCTACCGACTACGAGGCGCGCAGTAATATCATGTGGACTGCGACGTGGGCGCTCAACACGTTCGTCGCAAAGGGCAAAACCACCGATTGGCAGGTGCACATGCTCGGACAAGCAGTGGGCGCGCACACCGACGCAACCCACGGTATGACGCTTGCCGCCGTTTCCATGGCGTACTACCGCTATATCATGAAGTACGGCTTGAAGAAATTTGCCCGTTACGCAGCCGTCGTCTGGGGCGTGAACGCCGACGGCAAATCGGACGAGGAAGTCGCAGCCGAGGGCTTGAGCGAAATGGAAAAGTGGATGACGGGGCTGGGGCTCACGATGAACCTCACCGAGCTCGGCGTAACTCCCGACATGATTGAAGCAATCGCCGACAGCACGGTTACGAAAAAGGGCGGCTACAAAGCGCTCGATAAAGCGGAAATCAAAAAGATTCTGCGCGAAAGTCTATAAACAAATATAAAAAAGCCGCGATAAACACGTTCGCGGCTTTTCTCGTGCGTCGATAAATCGCTTATAAAAGATGTTGCTTGCGGTATTCGAGCGGCGACAACCCGGTGATTTTCCTGAAAACCCTGCAAAAATAAAATTGTTCCGAAAAGCCAACGAGCGCGGCGATTTCGCTGATCGGCATATCGGTGCGCGCCAGCATCGAGCAGGCATTGGACACGCGCAAAAGATTGCGGTACTCGACGGGACTTTTTCCCGACCACTTCTTAAAGACGTGGTAAAAGTACCCGGGGCTCATGCCGCAAAGCGCGGCGTACTCGTCGATTTTGTCGTTTTTATTCCAATTTTGCCTTAATGCCTCCACGCCGCGCCGCAGGGGATAAGCCTCGTCGCGATGCGCCGCGTCGGACAGCGAGCATAGCAGCGAGTAGAACAGCGAACGCAACCTGAGATTGAGCGCGCGCGGCTCGCCGCCGTAACCGTCCACGGACATCGAATGGTATTCCTCGTCGATTTTCCGCAGCGTTTCCTCGTGCAGCATCGCGTCGCCCGACGTGCCTGTTATGCGGTCGGACAGGATTACCTCCTCGCCGCGCTCGTCCGAAAGCGTAAAGTCGAGCGTGTACGATTCTATCATGTTCGCTTCGTTGCCGCCCGAAAAATAAACGCCGTATCTTATTCCCGACGGGATATAAACCACGTCGCCGGCAGAAGCCACGACTTCGCGCCCGTTTTCATCGTGAAAGCGCGCGACGACCTGCGACAGCACGAAAAAGAACGCCGAACGCGGCCGTTTGTGCTCGACGTAGCCCAGCCAGCGGTTGCGCTTGCCCCACACGGCTTTGAAAATTTCCAGAGAATCCACCGTCACGTTTTCGCCCGTAACGAGTGCGAGAGAGATTGTTTTCATACGGGTATTATACAATATAATCTCATAATAGTCCATAAATTTCACAATAAATCATTGATTTTTTGCCGCTTTATGTTACAATAATCAAAAATTAAGCTTATACTTAGGAATGGAAACGACAATATGGTCTATTTGTTTGTAATTCTGGCGTTGCTGTGCCTCGCCGTCAAGGGCTTTTGCGGAAAGAAAACGAGCATCTACGCCGAAAAAATATCCTACGCGTTCCTGCTCAACCTCGTCAGAATGCTATTGTGCATAGTCGTGGGGCTAATCGTGCTGCTCATAGAGTCCGGGGGCAGAATAACGGGCATCGATTGGCGGCTCGCGCTCATCAGCCTTACGGGCGGCGCAGGTACCGCCATGCTCGTTGTGTGCTGGGTGCTCGCGATTCGCGAAAACACGCTCGTCAAGGTGGACGTGGCGTGCACCGTAGCCTCGCTGCTCCCTGCGATTCTCAGCCTGATATTCTTCAAAGAGAGCCTGTCGGGCTGGAAAATGCTCGGTTTCGCGCTGATACTGTCGGCGGTAATCATCGTGTCAATCGGCAAGGGCGGACAAAAGAAAACGGGGCTGTTTGGCGCGATAATGCTTGTCCTCACCGCGCTCGGCGACGGCATAGCTTCGTTCTCGCAGCAGCTTTACAAGCAGTTTTACACCGAGGGCGGCATGTATGCCGGCGAAACGCTGTACTCCGAAGCTACGTTCAATTTTTGGATGTACATAATGGCGGCGGCGGTAATCATGGTAGTCTACGTCGTCTATGTGCTCACGGCAGGGCGAAAGGAAACCACGCCCGAGGGCGAACCGCTTACCACCGTTCGCAGGATAAAGGACATCTCCAAAGCGCTCCCGTATGTGGCGATAATGGCGGCGTGCCTGTTCGGCGCAAACTATTTTCAGACAATCTCGACCAGCGTCTACGGAATGAAAGCGCAGGTGCTGTATCCGCTGATTAAGGCAGGCTGCCTGATTTCCTCCAACCTTCAGGGGGCGCTGCTGTTCAACGAAAAGCTTACCGTGCAGAACATAGTCGGCTCGCTTGTCGCGCTCGGCGGCATGGTGCTTATAAACGTATTGGGTTAGCTAAAAGCTATGGATATGACGAAAAACATAACGGAAGCGATAACCGCGCTGACGAAAAAGCCCGTGCTGTCCACGAGCGCCGAACGCGTGTTTATTCTCGACGAAATCAAATCGGAGAAAAAGGATTTGCCGCAGCCGCTGCGCTTTGCCTACACGATGCAAACTTTGCTCGGGCGAGTTTCCGTACCGGTGGAGCCCTATGATTTAATCGCCGGACGCGCTCTCGACCGCCTGCTCACCGACGAGGAAGAGGAGCGATTCAAGGCGTACAACGCTTCGCCCGACAACCCCAACAAAATCGTGCTGTTCGACTCCGGGCACTGCTCCTACGATTGGCAATCGCTGGTAAAATCAGGATTAGGCGGACTTATCGCCAAGGCTAAGGACAAAAAAGCTACCGCAACGAGCGAGCAGACCGTGTTTCTCGACGGAATTATCGGAGTGCTCGGCGCGATTTCCGACTACACGGCAAGGTACGCCGCCGAAGCGGAAAGAACGGGCAAAGCCGACCTTGCGGCAACGCTGAGAAGCATAGTAACCGAGCCGCCGCACTCGTTCCGCGCCGCGCTTCAGCTGATGTGGATAGTCGCGCTCGTCGACTGCGCCTACGTCACGCCCAATCCCACGCTCACGCTCGGGCGAATGGACAGCATTCTTTATCCGTATTACAAGAGCGACGTCGAGAGCGGCAGGCTGACCCGTGACGAAGCGAAGGAATATATCACCGACTACTATTGCAAGCACAACCTTATCATGGGCAGGGGCGAGCACCAGGTGGGCGGCGACAATGCGACGGGCTTCAGCCGCATCTGCAATTTCGACGCGCCGCAGTACCTGCTGCTTGCAGGCTCGGACGAGAGCGGAAAGAACGCGGCAAACGAGCTCACCGAGCTTTTTGCCGAGTGCATAGTGCCCGAATTCAAAAACCCGGTAATCGTATTCTACTACACGAAAAATCTTAACGCCGAACGCCCTAAGTTATGGAAAACGCTCGCGGAAAAAGCGCTTAAAAGCTCGTCGATGATGTTCTATAACGACGACGCGGTGAGAAAGGCGTATCAAAAAATCGGACTGAAACCGGAAGAAACCAAAGATTTTTATCACTTCGGCTGTAATTGGGGCGCGCCGTGTATGGATGCGAATTGGATGCTGGGCGGTCCCAAAGCCGTAAAATACGTTACCGCGCCGAGAGCCCCGGAAGAGGACGAGATAATCCGCCTGCCGTACATGCGTTCGCCGGGAACTTACGATTATCCCGAGTTTTTTCTCGACATATTGGAGGAACTTGCAAAGCGCGAAGCGAACGGCGAAACCTTATCGATTGACGACTTTTACTCGAGCTTCTTTGAAAAAGTTGCGGCGTACACCGAAAAGAAACTCGCCGTAAACCACGTCGACCTCATGGTAAGAAAGCGCGCGCCCTCGTCGGTGCTTGACCTTACCGACTGCTTTTTGCCCCTGTCAATCGAGCGCGCCGAGTGTTTTTCCGCGAGCGCAAAGTACCATTTCGAGGTGCACGGGCTGAGAATGTTCGGCACCGTCGTCGACAGTTTCATAGTGGTAGACGCGCTCGTTTTCCGTAAAAAGTCGACCACGCTCGTCGGGCTACTTGAGGCGGTAAAAGCCGATTTCGTAGGATACGAAGAGCTGTGGGCGCAGATGCGCAAAGTGCCCAAGTACGGCAGCGACGACAAAATCGCAAACGCGCATGTAAAGAGGCTCGTGTCGGGTTTTGACGCTATCGTGTACGAGAAAAACAGACCGTACTTCGAGGCGGAGGAGCTGTTTTTGCAGCCGTGCATGCAGAGCGACACCTGGCACTTAAAGCTCGGCGAGAAGTGCGGCGCGACGGCTGACGGCAGACGAGCCGGCAAATCGTTTGCGCAGAACTCGAACCCGAGTCCGGGAGCGGCGATAAACGGCTTGACCGCCGTTCTCAATTCGCTTTTGGAAAGACCTTACGGCGAGCTTACCTCGGGCGCGCTCAACCTCGACGTCGAGCCCAAAGCTTTCAAGGGCGAGAGCGGCTTAAACGCGTTCGCCGCGCTTTTGGGAACTTACTTTAACCGCGGCGGCTTGCACGCTCAGGTCAGCGCGGTAAACGTCGACGAACTCGAGGACGCGCAGCGCGACCCGGCTTCCCACGCCGACCTCAGGGTGAGAGTGACGGGCTACAGCGGCATATTCGTGGATATTTGTAAAAGACTTCAGGACGATATTATATGGAGAATGAAAAATGAATAAGGTAAAGCTGACGAACGATATAACGGTGTCATCCGTGTGCCTCGGCGCAATGAATTTCGGCACTTCCACCGACGAAAAATCGTCTTACGCCGTTCTGGATGCGTACATAAGCGCAGGCGGTAATTTTATCGACACCTCGAATAACTACGCGCATTGGCAGGGCACCGGCGACGAAAGCGAAACGCTGCTCGGGAAATACCTCCGCGAGCGCGGCAACCGCGACAAGCTGATTATCGCAACCAAAGTGGGCTTCGACCGCCACGGCGAGGGTGCCGGGCTCAAAAAAGCGCAGATAGAGTATTGGATAGACGAAAGCTTGAGGAAGCTCGGCACGGACTACGTCGACCTTTACTACGCGCACACCGACGACGTGGGCACGCCGCTCGAGGAAACGATGGCGGCGTTCGATTCGCTCGTCAGAAATGGCAAGGTGCGCGTTCTCGGCGGCAGCAACTACGACACCTGGCGATTTATGGAAGCCAACGCGGTGGAGGCGAGGAAACGCTATGTGCCGGCAATGGCTTCCGCGGCTCGAAAATAGCAGGACTCCTTATCGGTCAGAACGTCTGGCTCACGATAATCGGCATGATAATCGGTTTGCCCGTGGGCGTAGGCGTGCTCGACTTCCTGATGCGCGCATTGGCGTCGGAGTACGAGCTCAAAACCACCGTCGGCGCGCTCACCTACACGGTCTAGTGCTCATGCTGGGAGTTTCGCTCGCGGTCAGCTTTTTCGTCGCTCGCAAAAACCGCAAAATCGACATGGTTGAAGCCCTCAAGGGCGCGGAATAAACGTAGGTTCGGATTAATTGTTCGCAGATTAAATTATCACACGTAAAAAAACGCGCTTGCAGTCACGCAAGTACGTTTTTTTGCGTAAATGCATGCCGAATGTAAAATTTTGCCAAACGATATTGACAAGTAGTCATTTTTATGTTACTATAATAACATAGCGAAGAAATATTAAAATTTCGCATAAGAATAGTTGAACAAAATGCGCGTACTGTTTGCCGTAACGGAAAGGAGTGAATTGCGCAAGCAAAAGAAGTCGAATTATCGTTATCCGACATTTTTTGCGTTCTTTTAAAATCGCAAAAAGAACAGCTGTTTAACCTGATATATTGTTTTCGAATAAACAAATTCGACGAAGAATAAGTAAAAATCATCGAGGCAACGCGTTTATATATAAACAAAATTTATTTTTAGAGAGAGGTCAAAATGCAAACAGAAAAAAGGAACGTCTTAATCGTGGTGATTGCGGCTGTCGTGATTATCGGGGTTGCAATCGGACTATTTTTCTTGATTAGTTTCGTTAAGGACAGGAACTACAAGAAAGAACATTGGTTTGAGTCCGATACGACCATAATCACAATTCAGAATGATCACACAAAGGAGGGAAAGCAAGAAGTTAAACTCAAAGACTATGCAAACTATGGTCGTAACAATATAATCGTAATTGAATTTCATAAGACCGACAGCAAATCTATAAATGAGGTTGATGTTCTAGTAAGTATTACTAACGATGATGTCGTGATACGGGAAACGGCAGAAACTCCATTTTTGAGTACGAAAGATTTAATAAGGAAAGAGAGTAGCGGACCGAAACGTGTAAAAAACGAAGTGTATGATGTGATAGTATATAAACTGTACAAACAAGCGGACGACGATAGCCTTAATTACGTAAAGACTATCGAGGTAAGATTTTACGGATATGTCTGGGGTAACCCTTAAATCACAATAAAAGCAGTAATTATATGCAAAAGATTGTGAATAAAAAAATTATAAGTATAGTGTGTTCTCTTCCGATTTTAATGCTTATCGGATATTTGACTTTTAATTATGTAGTTATACCAGCAAAAGCAGAGGAAGTAACTAATGAAAAAAATCGGGAAAAAGCGTTTTAACCTCGTGCCCGGCTTTCGAATATATATTCTCGAAATCAATCCTCACGGCAACGCGTTTATATATATAAAATCTTTATAAGGAGGGCAGTAAATGCAAAAAGAGAAGAGAAACATCTTAATCGTGGTGATTGTGGTTGTCGTTGTGCTGGCTCTTGTCGGTTTATTCTTTTTAATACACGGTATTAATATAAAAAAGAACAAGAAAGAAAGTTGGTACAATTACGATACAGCGGTAGTTTCTATTTTGGTTGAGGGATCTAACGAGGGTGTAATCGAAATTCCGCTTAAAGAGATTACGGACAGCAATGCGGAAATAATTACCAGGATTGTTTTTACAGATCCTGGTCAATACGAAAGTTTGCCGCCGAAAATTGAAATTAAGAACGACGGAATTGTGATTTATGAACTGAACTACGGTCAAGCATTGAAAAAGAAAAGTATTGTCCGAAAAACCGACGAGAATATCAGCGGACCGGACGAAAACGGTAAAATGTGTTCTCAAACTTCGTATAGATTGTATAGACATGCCGACGACGACAGTCTTGAATTTTTCAAAGCGTTTGAAATCTACGTCTACGCAAATGAAAAAGAAAATTAGGGGGATATTATGAGAAAATACTTAAGCAAAAAACATATGGATTTTTGACAATGTATTCACTTTCTCGAATGAGGTTACGAATTTATATAGAACTGCGCGCATAACAGTGCAATTTACCGCAAGAGAAAAAGACGACGGGTATCAGCATGTTATGCTTTATGACGGTGCAAGCTCCGGGTCAACGCTGCTGGCAGAACGAATATTTGAACATGGCGGGAGCAAAAAAGAGACAAGTCCTGCAAGATACGAATTTGTTTTTGAAATAGATATTCTGTATCTTTCAAATAAGAGCCTGTGTGTGAGATACAGCGCTTCCGGCTTTGGCGCGGACACATGGTACAATTCTGCTATGACATGTTCGATAATATTATACGAGTAAGTTTTGCATAATTCTACATAATCCCGAATACGGGAGCATAAAAAGCCTCGGCGGTTGCGCCGGGGCTTTTTCGTCGCAGCGGTTTTTCTCGCTTGCGGCTAAATATTGGTTTTTGCAAAGATTTCGTCGAGCTTAGCGCAAAAATCGTCTATCTCCGATTTTTCGATGGTGTAGGGCGGCAGCAGTCTTATCACGTTATACTTAGTCACGTTGACGAGTATGCCGGCTTGCATCAGCTGCGCGGCTATGTAGTTGCCGTTCAGCCCGTCGCCGAGCTCCACGCTTTGAAGCAGCCCCAAGCCCTTGACGTCCTTGACGAACTTGTACTTGCGGAAGTAAGCGAGCTTGCCGGCAAGGTATTCGCCTTTTTCGGCAACCTCGTCGATGAGCCCGTTTTTCAGCTTATCCACGACTACGGTAGCCGCGGCGCAGGCGAGCTGATTACCCGACAGCGTCGAGCCGTGGTCGCCGACTGCAAAGGCCCCGGCGACGTCGCCGCGCGCAAGCACCGCCGAAATCGGCAAGCCTCCGCCCAAGCCTTTCGCGACGGTAACTATGTCGGGCTGAAGTCCGTGGTGCTCGAACGCGAACATCTTTCCCGTTCTGCCCATGCCCGTCTGAATTTCGTCCAGCATAAACAGCACGCCGCGGCTTCGGCACAGCGCGTAAGCGTTGACGAGGTAGTCGTAATCGGCAGGGCGGATTGCGCTGCGACTCTGAATGACCTCCAGCATAATCGCGCCCACGTCGTCGGTAAGCGCTTCTCTCAGCGCGGCAAAATCGCCGTAGGGAACGTGGCGGAAACCGGGCGCGAGCGGCGCGTAAATCTTATAGTGGCTCGCCTGACCGGTCGCGGTCAGCGTCGCCAGCGTTCTGCCGTGGAACGAACCGTTTGCGGTAATGATGACGGGGCGGTTGAGTCCGCGCATATTGTAATACTTTCTCACGAGCTTAAAGGCGCATTCGTTAGCCTCCGCGCCGCTGTTCGCGAGAAACATTTTCGTAAAAATAGTGCCGGCGAGCAGTTTCTCGCACAGCACGGCTTGCTCCTCGTTATAATAAAGGTTAGACGAATGAATCAGCTTCGCCGCCTGTTCGGAAATAGCCCTCACAAGGTCGGGGTCGTTATAGCCTAAGCAATTCACGCCGATGCCCGAAACGAAGTCGGTGTACTCCTTGCCTGCGGTGTCGTAAAGCTTGTTCTTGTCGCCGCGGACAAAGCAAACGTTCTGTCGACTGAAAACGTTCATGTAGTTTTTGTTCGACAGCTCTTTGATTTTTTTAAGTTCCATTATAGCCCCTTGACTTGTTATGCGAGAAATCGCGTAAGCCCGAAAGCATACGACACTATCCTGTATTATTATATGCCTAGCCCGGGTAAAAGTCAAGTGAAAACGCCTCGGGGACGGGGAGTAAAGCGCGCGTAAAACTATTATGCAATTTTAATAATATTGACCTGAAATTTTGTGCAAATTGTTATTGATATTTTATGCTCCGATGTAGTACAATATCTGTACAAACAACCGATTTAATAAGGAGAAAATTATGGCAAGTTTGTCGCTCAGGCACATTTACAAGATTTACCCCGGTAACGTCAAGGCGGTCAGTGACTTTAACCTTGAAATCGACGACAAGGAATTTATCGTTTTCGTCGGACCGTCCGGCTGCGGTAAATCCACGACTTTGCGTATGATAGCCGGCTATTTTAAATTCATAGGTCCG
>JABLTK010139790.1_pt1 | contig 12081 bp, 6 predicted proteins | sample 7160131 | NCBI WGS metagenome assembly JABLTK01 (sample SAMN14651221, study PRJNA627086) | human gut metagenome | isolation source: feces | host: Homo sapiens
AATTATCCCAGGAACCCGAAATCGAGCCTGTAGGCGTTACAGAAGCCCCAAATGAGACCCCACCTGCGACAGTTGAAGCTCCCATTGTCTCCCGTGAAATCACGCAAGCTGAAATTGATGAAGCTCTGCAAAGATGGAATGGCAACATTGAAAGCAAGCGAGCTGTCGTCCGGTATATGGCAGACCACGCCCGTGAGCGTGACACAGCCGCTTGGCTCTCCAAGGAATACGGCGGCGACGTATCGAAGCCCCTGCACATCACCGTGACAGGAACCGACATTGATTATGAAATGTCTTGGGCGAAGGTACAGCGCCGAGTGGCACAGCTCATTAAAGAGGACAGGTTTTATACCCAAGAGGAATACGACCGTCTGGACGATATTGACCCCGTGTATATCCGTGCGGAGCTTGCCCAGCGTGGTATCTTGAACGGCGAATTGGTCGAACCCGAAAAGTTCGACAATGACCCTTTTATTCAGCAGGTAAACGCAGATGTGAAGTCACTTTCCGAGTCCGTTGAAGCGTGGGAAGCCGAACAGGAAGCGAAACGAAATGAAGCGATTGCAAGGTTGACCGATGAACAGCAGACCATTGTGGAAGCTATGAATGTGGCAGGCTATGTGTATCAGCACAACGTTGGATATTACGGCGAGCCTATCGTTTTCTATGCCAACACGGACAGCTATCCTATCAGCTTTGCAAACTGGAACGATGCGTACGACTGGATTGATAATGCCGAGCTGAAGCTGGAACCCGGTCTCCGTGACAAGGTACAAGCGGTTCTTCATCCCGATGAACCACCTCGTATGACCGATGCGGAGTTTGCAGCCGAACACCTTGTCCCTCGTGAATCCACCTATGAGATTGACGGTCGCAGATTTATCGTTGATAGCGTAAATCTTGACTTCGGAAGCATCAGCCTGCAGGACGTGACCTTCCAGAACCAAACGGGCTTTCCGATTTTCAGAAGCGAATCCATTGAGTTTATGCGTAGGCTCGTGGAGATCAGCGAAGCACAGCGTAATGCGGAGCTGCCTACCGAGCCGAAACTGGAGTCCGAGACCGTGGCGGTTTACTCTGCGGAGGACAATCATCTTCCGTATGATGTGGAAATCCGCACCATCAAGGCGGTCGAACCCGAACCGCCGACACCGAAACCGGAGCTTCACAACTTCCAAATCACCGATGACCACTTGGGCGAAGACGTGGTGACGGCGAACGCAGGCTTTTCGCCGAAAGCAAAGTTCCGTATGAATATGGATGCCATCAATCTTCTGAAAGAATTGGAGTTTGACGGCAGACAGGCAACGCCGGAAGAACAGACTGTGCTCGCAAAATACGTCGGCTGGGGCGGCCTAGCGGATGCGTTCGATGAGAATAAGCCCAACTGGTCGGATGAGTTTCAGGAGCTGTATGTTACGCTTTCTCCGGAAGAATATGCCGCGGCCAGAGCATCTACTCTGAACGCCCATTATACCAGCCCCACCGTTATCCATGCCATCTATGAAGCGCTGGACAGAATGGGCTTTGAAACGGGCAATATTCTGGAGCCCTCCATGGGCGTTGGCAACTTTTTCGGCTGTCTGCCGGAGAAAATGCAAAACAGCCGCCTTTACGGCGTGGAGCTGGATTCGATCACCGGCCGCATCGCAAAGCAGCTTTATCCCCGCGCCGACATCACTGTGGCGGGCTTTGAGACCACGGATCGGCGCGATTTTTATGATGTAGCCATTGGCAATGTACCTTTTGGGCAATATCAGGTCAATGACCGCGCCTACAACAAGCTGGGTTTTTCCATCCATGATTACTTTTTTGCCAAGGCGTTGGATCAGATTCGCTCCGGCGGGATTATTGCCTTTGTAACAAGCCGCTACACCATGGACAAGCAATCGCCGGAAGTGCGCAAATACATTGCGCAGCGAGCGGAGCTGCTGGGCGCGATTCGTCTGCCCAACAACGCTTTTAAGGCAAACGCCGGTACGGGCGTGGTGTCCGACATCATTTTCCTTCAAAGGCGCGATCGCCCCATGGAAATTGAGCCGGATTGGGTACATCTCGGACAAAATGAAGATGGCTTCGCCATCAACAGTTATTTTATCGAGCACCCGGAGATGATTCTGGGAAAGCCGACCTCTGAAAGCACTCAATACGCGCGGCAGGACTTTACCGTTGCGCCCATTGAGGGACTGGAGCTGACCGACCAGCTGCATGAAGCGGTACAATTCATTCACGGCGCCTATCAGGCGGCGGAGCTTCCCAATCTGGGCGAGGACGAGGCGCTGACGGACAGCATCCCCGCAGACCCGAACGTGCGCAATTACAGCTATACCGTGGTGGATGGCGAGGTCTACTATCGTCAGAACAGCCTGATGAGCAAGCCTGCGCTGAGCATTACTGCCGCAGAGCGCGTCAAAGGCATGGTGAAGCTGCGCGATTGCCTGCATTCTCTCATTGATTTGCAGATGGACGCTATGACGTCGGATGAACAGATCCGGCAGGCGCAGGCGGAATTGGGCAGACTTTACGATGCTTTCTCCGAAAAATACGGCCTCATCAACAGCCGCGCCAATGCGCTGGCATTCCAGGACGACAGCTCCTACTATCTTCTCTGTACGTTGGAGGAGATGGACGAAGAGAAGCAGTTCAAGCGCAAAGCCGACATCTTCACCAAGCGCACGATCAAGCCCCACGAAGTCGTGACCAGCGTGGATACGCCGTCAGAAGCGTTGGCGTTGTCCATTTCTGAAAAAGCGCGCGTAGATCTGGATTATATGCACGAATTGACCGGAATGGACGAAGAAGCGTTGATTTCCGGACTTCAGGGCGTTATTTTTCGCGACCCGGTGAAAGACGAATGGCAGACGACGGACGAATATCTTTCCGGCAATGTGCGGCAAAAGCTGCGGGAAGCGGAGCATGCTGCCAAGACCGACACGGCTTTTCTCTCCAATGTGGAAGCACTTCGCTCCGTTCAGCCCAAGGACTTGGAAGCAACCGAAATCGAGGTACGCCTTGGCGCGACATGGATTGATCCCCAATACCTCCAGCAATTCATGGAAGAAACCTTTGAACCGGTATTTTATCTGAGGCGGAATATTCGGGTGCGCTTTTCTCCGTTTACAGCGGAGTGGAACATCAGCGGGAAATCCACGCCGTCCTTCAGCGACGTGAACGCCTACATGACCTACGGCACCGACCGTGCCAATGCCTACCGCATTCTGGAGGATACACTGAATTTACGGGACGTGCGCATTTACGATACAAGGGAAGGTCCGGACGGCAAGGAGCAGCGCATTCTTAACTCCAAGGAAACGACGCTTGCGCAGCAAAAGCAGCAGGCCATCAAGGAGGCCTTCTCAAAATGGATTTGGAAAGACCCTGATCGGCGGCGAACGCTGGTTGCTCGCTATAACGAGCTGTTTAATTCCAATCGTCCGCGCGAATACGATGGCAGCCACATCCGTTTCAGCGGCATGAACCCGGAAATCCATTTGAGAGAACACCAGCTGAACGCCGTGGCGCATATCCTCTACGGCGGCAATACGCTGCTGGCACACGAAGTGGGCGCAGGCAAGACCTTTGAAATGGTCGCCGCCGCGATGGAATCCAAGCGGCTGGGATTGTGCCACAAGCCCATGTTTGTGGTTCCCAACCATCTGACGGAGCAGTGGGCAGCGGAGTTTTTGAGGCTGTATCCGTCCGCCAATATTCTGGCTGCAACGAAAAAAGACTTTGAACCGAAAAATCGTAAAAAGTTCTGCGCCCGCATTGCCACCGGCAACTACGATGCGATCATCATTGGGCACAGCCAATTCGAACGCATTCCCGTATCCATGGAGCGCCAGGAACGAATGATCCGGGAGCAGATCGAAGAAGTAGCCGAGGGCATTGAAGAACTGAAAAACAGCCGGGCAGAGCGCTTTACCATCAAGAGCATGGAGCGCACAAAGAAGGGGTTGGAGGTCAGACTGAAAAAGCTGCTGGAATCCGGGCGCAAGGATGACATCGTGACCTTTGAAGAATTGGGCGTAGACCGCCTTTATGTGGACGAAGCCCATGCGTTCAAAAATCTGTTTCTCTACACGAAAATGCGAAACGTAGCCGGACTTTCCGCTACCGATGCTCAGAAATCCTCCGATATGCTGCTGAAATGCCGCTATATCGATGAGCTGACCGGCAACAAGGGGGTGGTATTCGCCACAGGTACGCCCGTCAGCAATTCCATGACAGAGCTCTACACCATGATGCGCTATCTTCAGCACGATACCTTGCAGAAAAAAGGACTGGCACACTTTGACTGCTGGGCTTCCACCTTCGGCGAAACCACAACTGCCATCGAGCTGGCTCCGGAGGGCACGGGCTACCGTGCCAGAACGCGCTTCGCGAAATTCTTCAACCTGCCGGAGCTGATGGTGCTGTTTAAGGAGGTCGCAGACATTAAGACCGCAGATCAGCTCCATTTGCCGGTGCCCAAGGCGATCTATCATAATGTGGTAGCGCAGCCTACGGAAATTCAGCAGGCCATGGTGCAGGAACTGTCGGAACGCGCCGCGAGCGTACACGCGGGGCATGTCGATGCCAGCGTGGATAATATGCTGCGCATTACCAGCGATGGCAGAAAACTGGGGCTTGACCAGCGCATTATCAACCCGGACTTGCCGGACGATCCATCCAGCAAGGTCAACCAGTGCGTGGAAAATATCTATCGTATCTGGAACGACGGGCAGGCGGACAAACTGACACAGCTTGTATTCTGCGATCTGTCCACGCCGAAAACCGGCGCGTCGGCAGCAAAAGCGGCGAAAACCGTTTCTGGAAATCTGGATAATCCGGAGCTTCACGCTCTGGAAACGCGAATCGACATTGCTCCGGAGCCTGAATTCACGGTTTACGATGACATCCGAAACAAGCTGGTGGTCATGGGCGTTCCGCGTGAACAAATTGCCTTTATCCATGAAGCCAATACCGAGGTTCGCAAAAAGGAGCTGTACGCCAAGGTGCGCACCGGTCAGGTACGCGTCCTGATGGGAAGTACCTTTAAGATGGGCGCTGGCATGAACGTGCAGGATCGCCTTGTCGCGCTTCACGATCTGGACGCGCCGTGGCGGCCCGGCGATCTGGAACAGCGCGGCGGGCGCATTATCCGTCAGGGAAATCAGAACAAAGAAGTACACATCTATCGCTACGTTACGGAAGCGACCTTCGACGCTTATCTGTGGCAGACGCTGGAAAACAAGCAGAAATTCATTTCGCAGATTATGACCTCGAAATCGCCGGTACGCGCCTGCGAAGATATTGATGAAACGGCGCTTTCCTATGCGGAAATCAAGGCGCTGTGCGCTGGAGATGATCGAATCCGCGAAAAAATGGATTTGGATGTGGACGTGGCGCGGCTGAAGCTGATGAAAGCCAACCATCAAAGCCAGCAGTACCGCCTGGAGGACAGCATTCTTCGAAGATTCCCGGAACAGATCGAGGAGGAGATGGGTTACATTGCGGGTCTTCAGGCGGACATGGCTACGCTTGCGGAGCATCCGCATCCTGCGGAGGGCTTTGCCGGCATGATGGTGCGGGGCGAAGCGGACGCACCAACCCTCTTTTCATCGCAGGCGGCAAAGCCCGATCCTTCTGCTGCGCCTTCTGCACAAACCAGCGATTCTACGGAATTATTTTATTCCGATAGAGAAAATGCCGGCGCTGCCCTGATAAACGCCATGAAAAAGGTAAAGGGCTTGAAACCCGTGCCCGTCGGCAGCTATCGTGGCTTCCAGATGTATATGTCTTTGGAGGACTTCGGCAAGCAGTACATTCTGACGCTCAAGGGAAGAATATCTCATCGCGTGGAGCTGGGCAGGGATCCGAGAGGAAATATCATTCGCATAGACAATGTTCTTTCCGGAATGGAAAATCGCCTTTCCTATGTGCAGGAGAAACTGGATACGCTTCAAGCGCAGATGAATGCGGCAAAGGCAGAACTGGGAAAGCCGTTCCCGCAGGAGCAGGATCTGACGGAGAAATCCGCGCGGCTCGCACAGCTCAATATTGAATTGAACATCGACGACCGAACTCCGATGGAAGCCATCGCGGATGCTTCAGAACCTGCGCCGGAGGTTTGCTGTGCCGTGACGGCGAAAGCTGCGCGCACATCGGTGCTGGCAAAGCTCCATGCGCCGCTGCCACGGAGAGATGATCATCCGAAACAAAATGAAATCGAAAAGGAGGTTCGCTGAGAATGAAAAGAAAATCCACAAAGGACGCACCGCTCTACCTGCACAGCGCCGCTTATGCGCGCGAGCACGACGAGCTGCCGCAATACCGGCAATCCTGCGAGGCCAATATTGCCTGCAAGACTGCCATTGAAAAGGCCATCTATGCCAACTACGAGGATAATTGCCTGAATTCCCCGGCGATTTTGGAAGCCATCAGCGCCGAATTCTGCATGGAGCGCATCCAGTATGTGCTGGCCAATACCGTCCGAGTGAAGGAATGGGATGCACGCATCAGTCCTGCAAACAAGGAATGGGCGCAAAAGATACCGATAGTTCCGAATCCCGATTCCTGGGGCAACGACCGCAACTGCTATTTCGTGCTGGATCAGGCACATCCCGGACTGGTAAACCAGCTCATTTCCCATTTCCGCAGGGAGATGGAGAAAGTGCCAAAGGAGAAAAAGCCGTCCGTGCTGAAAAAGCTCGCGGAACCGCTGCCGGATGCCGTATCCCGGCCGGACAAAGACAAGGTGCAGGAGCTATAGCGATGGCGGGCAACAGGAATATCAGTATGCACTTCTGGGCTTCGCAGGAGGAGTACGATCTGATTCAAAAGAACATGAAGCTGTCGGGCAGTACAAATCTCAGCGCTTTTCTTCGTAAAATGGCCATTGACGGCATGGTCATCCGTCTGGATATGCCGCAGATCCAAGAACTGCTCCACCAGCTGCGGCGCTTCAACGCCAACGTCAATCAGATCGCAAAGCATCTGCATGAAACCGGGCGCGTTTACGATACAGATTTGGAGGAAATACTCGCTTATCAGGCAGAAGCCCGCAAGGGCTTGAGCGAGATACTGGCGAAACTTTCCAAACTTCAGTAATGGAGACTTTTCCCCATGGGCGGCGGAGCGGAAACGTTCCGCCGCCCTGCTTTTTTCAAAAAATGATTCGACAACATTGAATGTATGTGGAAAGAGCGATACAATGAATTCAGAAAAGGAGGGTTCGGCCATGAAGGTATTGCTCAAAATTCTGTTTGCTCCGGTGATCGCTGTCCTGTCCGTTTTCATCTGGTTCGCTGCGAAGATTGTTCAGGCAGCCGCCATCGTCTTGAACTTCATCGCCGTCGCCACCGCGCTGGGCGCAATCTGTATCCTGATTGACGGCAGAACCGCGCATGGCGTCGCCGGACTGATTGCCGCTTTTCTGCTGACCCCGTTTGGGCTTCCGCTGCTTTCCATCATCCTGCTGGGCCAAGTACAGAAATTCAAATTCTGGCTTCAGGATCGCGTGTATGGCTAAAATCAGCATAATCTTCCATGTATGACCATCGTTGGATCGCCAAAGCTAACATCAGTTTTTTCGAAAAAGCATTTACATTCGCGCTTCATAATAATGTAAGTTGAAGTGCGAATGTAAACAGTCGAACAGTGGGCAGCAACAATGGAGCGATGGTCAATCATAGAAAACGCCGCCAGAGAATTGTGTCCGTTCATGAGCCTGTGATCCAGATAGAACAGGTGCTTGTGCCGAGAACGACTGCAAGCACTACAATGAGAATCACACAGATTTTCTTTTTTATTTAATTTTCTTTCCGAAAAGCAAAATACTCACCTGCTGCCAAGCGGGCATTTCACGATTCTATCGTTTAGTATTCATAGCTTAGCAGGAAGTCCGCTATGTGCATCGTCTTGATGCCCTCGTAATTTCCTCCTGAGAACGCATCCGTTGTGAGAACATATTTGGGGTAGTTGTCATGGATCTCCAGCAAACGGTCGTATTCCCGTTTTTCCGTTTTCGGAGAACGAAGCTCCTGCGTCACCTGCGCATAGAGCTTTTCATTCTGCCGGACTGCCACAAAGTCGATCTCTCCGCTGCCGGATTTACCGACATTGACGGTATACCCTCTGCGGCAAAGCTCCAAGTATACGACATTTTCAAGGCTGGACGCCACGCTGTCAGCATTATAGCCGAGAACGCTGTACCGCAGGGCGGTGTCTGCAAGATAGAACTTCTCCTGCGTTTTCAGGATTTCCTTTCCCTGCAAATCAAAACGGGAACAACGATGAAGCAGATATGCCTTTTCCAGCTTCTCCAGGTAGCTGTAAACCGTTTCGTTGTCCAGCGCACGGTGTTCCGCTTTCAGATAATCCGAAATGGATTTTGCCGAGAAGGTATTACCGACATTGTTGAAGGTGTATTTGACCACACGCTCCAGCTGGTCAACTTTTCTCACCTGATTGCGTTTCACAATATCCGAGAAAATCGTGGAATTGTAGATGTCCCGCACGATGGTGTAGACCTCATCCTGAGAGTATGCCTGCAAATGGGTTGCCGGAAAACCGCCCAGGCGCACATAGTTCGCGAGCTCGGCTTTCGGATCTCCGATTTTGGTATATTGACTTTTGAACATCAGGTATTCACCAAAGGACAAGGTAAAGATGCGGAAAGACACATATCGCCCCGTCAAATAGGTCGAGATTTCAGAGGACATCATTCGGGAGTTGGAGCCCGTTACATACAGGTCAACATCGAAATCCGACGCCAGCGAATTGACGACCTTTTCCCAGCCCTTGATTTCCTGCACTTCGTCGAGAAACAGATAGGTTTTTTCCTCTGGCGAAAGGCGCTCTTTCAGATGCGTATACATCTGCTTCGCCGTCATATCCTCATATTCCATCGAGTCATAGCGGCAGCTGACAATGCGCTCCTCCGGAATACCCCGCTGCGTTTTCAGCCGTTCCATAATCATTTTCAGGATCGTTGACTTTCCGCAGCGGCGGACACCCGTCAGGATTTTTACAAATGGCGTATCCACATAAGCCATAATCTTATCCAGATACAAAGGTCTGTAAATCATCGCGACCACCTCCGTTTGTATATAGTATGCCGCAATTCTCATCAAAAGTCAATTAGTTTTGCGATTATAAACCGCAAAACTTTTCGGTGATTTATCTTGCTGCGGAGTGCATATCAAAAGGCGATCGCTAAGCACCCTCGCTAGGTTTGGCAGTCATCCGTGAAGAACCGCTCCTGTATCGGTTATGGGAAAAACTATACCGCCGAAAATAAATATGTTGGGATATTGGCGTTCCATGAAGTCCTTGATGCCGTCGATGAAATCGCCGCGTTGTTAGGCCTTTGAGGAAACGCCATCCATCATTCTACACCTTCTGCACAAAGCTGCGCGGGAGGTGTTTTTATAAATCCAGAACAAGGAGGCAAAGGCTGTGGCGACCACTCGCATTATTCCCCTGCATCTGAACAAAGGCAAAACCATTCGGCAATGCCTGTTCGACCGGCTGGATTATGGCCGGAATCCCGTCAAAACGGAATCCGGCGAATATATCCGTTCCTATGCCTGCGATCCAGATACCGCCGATGTAGAATTTGCGCTTTCCAAGCGCGAGTATTTTCAGCTGACCGGGCGCAGGCAGGACAGCGACGTTATCGCCTATCAGGTGCGACAGTCCTTTCGCCCCGGCGAAATCACGCCGGAGGAAGCAAACCAAATCGGTTATGAATTTGCCGAGCGCTTTCTGAAGGGCAATCACGCCTTTATCGTCTGCACCCACACGGACAAGCGCCATATCCATAATCACATTTATTGGAATTCCACCAGTCTGGACTGCAGGAGAAAATTCAGAAACTTCTGGGGCAGCACATCCGCCGTCCGGCGACTGAGCGACCTGATCTGCGTACAGCACAGAATGTCCGTCATTGAAAATCCCAGGCCGCACGGCGCGAGCTATAACCGCTGGCAGGGTGACATTGAAAAGCTCTCCAACCGCGACCGGCTCTGCTTCGATATGGACGAAGCGCTGGCAAAAAGGCCGCATAATTTCGAGGGCTTCCTGTCGCTCATGGAACAAAGTGGGTACACCATTGCGCGCGGCAAGAACATCACGTTCAACCACCCGCGGCAAAAGCGCAACATCCGTATGCGCTCTCTGCCGGAAGAATATCAGGAGAATGCGATTCGCGCCGTTCTGTCTGGCAGGAAAATCCACAATCCGAAAAAGCACCGCAGTTCTCTTGAAATGCAAAAGACACAGCTGGTCAGCAGTCTGGAATCAAAGCGGCATCAGGGACGTGGACATTACTACGACCTTTCCATTCAGAATCAGATCACCAAGCAGCAGGCCAAGGCTCTTTTGTATTATCAGCAGCACGGCTTTTCCAGCATTGATGACTTTGCTGCGTTTTCCATCGCTGTTGCGGATGCAAAGAAACGGCGCGATGCGCTTTCCGCGAAAATCACTTTCGCTGAAAAACGTATGGGTGAAATCGCGGTGCTTCAGACGCATATCACCAATTACCTGAAAACCAAAGATGTCTATGCGGGCTATCGAAAATCCGGCTACTCAAAGCAGTATTACGAAGAACATGAAGATGAAATCCGGCTGTGCCGGGCTTCTAAGCGCGCCTTTGACGAGCTGTTTCCAACCGACGTTTCCGGAAAAACGGCAGACAGTCATAAGAAAAAACTTCCCTCTCTAAAGGCTCTGCGCGCAGAGTATGCGGAATTGATGAAGGAGAAAAAGGCAGCGTATGCCCAATACTACAAAGCCAAGGATGAATACCGCGAACTGATGACCTATCAGGCAAATCTTGCTGGTCTGTTCGGAATCGAAAATGCAAAAACAGAGCCGCCCAAGGAGCGTCGTCAGGAGGAAAAATAAGTGCCGTCAGGCGCGCCGCCGAAGATGAAATCTTCGCTCAAAGGGGTTTGGGGCATATGCCTCAACAAGCAAGTTTTGAGCCTTTCTGATCAGAAAGGCATTGCTTGCCAAAGATGGTGTATAGCATTGAACAAAACTAATGTGTGCCGGAGTGCTTCCAAATGCAGGAATTATGTTATTGCTGGAGAAGTATATAATCAATGATACGTCTTGCCGCGACTCGCGGAAGTTTGGATAGGTAAATATGTACTTCGCGTTGTTCGAAAAATATACAATCTACGGTCGAGGAGGATATATAAATGGATTGCTCCATATCTGAAAAATTCGTAGACTTTGGCTGTCTAAGAAGACAAAATATTGATTGGAAAAAAGAGGCAGAGGATTTCCGGAAACAATTGGATACAGCTACACGTGAAAAAGATATACAGGATTATATCAAGAATAATAAAAAGTGGTTTATTCCTGCATCGCTGTTTCGGGCATATGATTTTGGACACCATGAAGCATATCTGTACTGTGAACCACAATTGGGTTCTGAATATCGTGCTGATTATCTGCTTTTAGGAAAAAACTCATTGGGTTATCATATCGTCTTGGTTGAATTTGAAGGTGTAGATGTAGCATTTAAAAATCAGACTTCAAATTCGGAAACACCAGATGTTCGAAAGGGATTAATTCAAATCCGTGATTGGAGAGCATGGATCGATAACCATAGGACGTATTTTCTTGACAGTTTAGGGATTTCTAATATAGATAAAAAAATACCGAGCTGGGGATTTCGATATTGCCTTGTAGTGGGCAGACGCAACAAAATGGATGAAGCATCGAATCAACTTCGCCGGCAACTTGAAAAGGACAACCAGATAATAATTTCAACTTATGATAGACTTGCTGACTATATTGCCTGTTTGTACAATGGGTTTTGATGAGCTACGTTTTTCGATGATAAAAATGCTTATTCAGTCTAAACAGTAATGGGGGCAGCCAGAGAAGAGGCTGCCCCGTTGCTTGTCTGGACTTGCTATAGCTGTTGGAGAAATTCACGGCGCAGTTTCTGGATGGCGGTTAGATGCCTTGCTCAGTTCCTGCTTGTTTATCTGCTCAACAACGATAACAAGGCAGTAACTGTGCAAGGCATCTAACCGCCATCCAGAAACTGCGCCGTGAATTTCTCCAACAGCTATAGCA
>JABLTK010025896.1_pt1 | contig 12069 bp, 15 predicted proteins | sample 7160131 | NCBI WGS metagenome assembly JABLTK01 (sample SAMN14651221, study PRJNA627086) | human gut metagenome | isolation source: feces | host: Homo sapiens
CCCCCACACTGGTACTAACTCAACTCATAATGACTTAGCTTCCTAGATCAGACGGGTTAGGGCGCTTTCCACTAGATATGACCGTTCTTGTTTTCATTTCTTTCACTGCCCTTTTTCAACAACACATTCTTATCCTCACATCACTTTCAATCCAACATATGCAATCCATTGCATCAAAACACTGAAGAAAGAGATACTAGTTTTCTTGAATGAGGAGAGTCTACCATCTTTCCCTCACTTCTTAATACTACTCTGAGTTAACTGCTTCAACTTCCCCAATTATTCTTTAACAGTAACCATAACATTCATGTCATTGTTCTCTTTGCTTTCATTCTGAGAATCCTCATGTTTGAAAGCATCGTTTGTTCAACACTTTCCAAATGTTTAAATACCTATATTGATACTGTTCAGGAAAGAGACGTTTCCCTTTCGTTATGGAATGGGGAACTATATCTTTCGAACATAGTAATTATTTGAAATAAAATGTTGATGAATAGAAGGTGAAGACTGAAAAGTTGGTGTCATTGGGACTTCCTGTTTTTGTTAAGAGTGTATCGATTGTCTCCATTTATCTTAGTGTATACGTTATCACTTTTCTTTAAAACTAGATTCCATGGTCCCATCTCCGCACTGCACCAATGAAGCTTATAATAGATGGAATTGATATTTTAGTATCTGATGATGAGATACTTAAACATAATGGACCATTCGCTCCTAAGGATCAACCTATGCAAACGTTGCAAGTTTCTCCATCTACAGAATCTTCAAATGTCAGTGACACCGTTTTGGAAGAATCTGATGACGATTCATTGGTGAAGCTTATCTCGCTAGTTGCAAATAATTGTAGTATTACTATTAAGAATCTACATTTGCGCTATGAACATTCGTAGGTATTGTGTTTTGAATGCATTTAAGGCCAACTCATTTTCCAGCCTCTTTAAATACAATTGACATTAATCTCAAAAGAGCTGGAATTGATCTGGTTGATTCCACTGAACACCGAATATCATGTGATGTGAAAAGTGCTATTTACAAATCAGTTTTTCTCTCTGGATTGGAGATATCACTCTTATCTTCAGATTGTATGATTCCCTTGTTAAAGGATATCAACATAACTGGAGAATTTGCAATTGACTTACGTTCCACTGAAGATCGTTGGCCTGAGTGTGAAGTAATCGTTGAGAGAATTATGAACGAGGTGGATTTTGAGGATCGTGAATCCTTGGGAAAATACATTCGAGATGATTATACTAATTTAGTGGACAACATCGTTCAATATCAAACGATTGATACATTCTCCTCATATCTGAATGAACATGCTCCAAAAACTCTTTCTTCTCATACTCGTACTGTCTGTGGTCAATTACTCTTTGATCTCTTAAAGGTTCCTCCTCCTATCTTGTCAGTCAATATTATGGTTCATATTCTCTCCATGCAGCTGGACAGCCAACATCTTCTGTATCTGTCGGATGTGCTTGCATCGTTCCCAGATCATTTGAAACTTGACGACACAATTTCTGTTGGATCACAAAAACCTAATGCTGATCGTGTCGAATCTGAAAGTGATGAAAAGGATTCTAATCACTCTGATAATACTCAGGTCTCAGCATCTTCCCCTTATCCTTCGTTATTGACTAGTTTTCTTGTTTATCACATTTTTTCTAGTTATCCAGTGTTCATAATCACTGTTCTTATGTTAATCCTGTTCCCATTCTGGTTGTATTCAGCATTCTTACAAGCTGTTGGTGGTCTTCTGTGTATTGGAAGTAGTTTACTGTATCTGAATCGTTGGGTTATCGATCAACATGAAGCAAAATCGCGGAGAAAGGATTGTCAGAGAGATCATCGTTCCTCCATGGTCCAACTTCATCTTGAAACCGAAGAAGTTGTTCTTGAATTAACATCCACTGAGTTTAACACTACAGAATCGATTGTTTCGAATGTGCTCGCTCTCCATATTAACGCACTTGAAGGTGATATTCACATGGATAAACGGGAACTCTCCGTAGGCGTACAGGTGAAAGCTGTAGCCCTTGAGGATTTGATGATAACTCCATCTTCATATCTTCTTGGCTCTTCTTCTGAAAACACCTGGGAAGTGATGAAACAAAGATCTTCTCCCTTCTTGTCGGTTCAGTACGTCACATACTCCCCTTCAGTTGAAGAGGAGAATCCATCTTCTCAATCAATTCGGGTCAAACTAGATCCAACAACAGGTATGGTTTGGAATTGGGAGTGATTTATAGTCAACTATCATCAGTCAACACTTATTGCTTGCTACAAGATACTCTCATTGATTCCTTCATCATCCACTCCTTCATCACCCACTCCTCTTGATGCGAAACAGTCAAATCTGGATATTGAAGTATCTGCAGCCTCGTTACTCTTTGTTGAACAGACTGATGATGGAGTGGCGACTGCCTCTCTCGATATGTCTCAGTTAAGAGTTCGCTACCAGAAAGATGAAAAGACACACTTTAAAGTTGCTGGAATGAATGTTCGAGTATTGAACTCTACTTCACAGCCTATTCTTCAGTCTCCAACTCTTGACCTACACATGATCTTCTCTTCAGACTCTGCTACAGTACTTCACCTCACTGTCCCTGATATCCATGGATTGTTTCAGTATCCTTTCATCATGTCTGTCTATCATACAATTACGCAAGGAGAGTTTTTGATGTCTTTTTATGGAGAGGAATCGGATGAATCTGAAATTGCCACTGATTACTCACAGTGTCTTATTCTCGATATTCATTGTCCTTCTCCTCGATTAACTCTTCATTTATCTGATTCAGATGGAATCATACTGACAAGTCATGAGGTGAGTGTCTGTTCTGGAGATCGATGTGTTCTCTTCAATAGTATTGTAGTAACTGCTGATACCCTTGTTATCACAGACTCCGTTCCTGTTCTGGCTCTGTCAAAACTACAGTATTGTATGCGTTACTCAGACACAATGACACGAATGAGTATAGATGCTGATCCAGTCTCAGTAGTTCTTGCTCCTTATTCACTTCCTCGTATTATTCAGGCTTTTTCAAATGGTTTTATTGACTCATCACAATCATTGGATACAAATGAAATGAATAGTGATAATGAGATCATTCTTACTGAAGTATTTGACAGTGAAACAGATGACATATTCACATTTACAAAAGATCCTTCCTTTGCATTTGATATCTCTCTTCAATCTGTTTCCCTCTTGCTTGTAATTCATCCAGATGACTCATATGATGAGATGAGTGCATTATATGAGGCTATGACGCATAATTCGATTCTGGAGATGCAGCTACATAAAACAGTTGTTAACTATAAGTCTTCTCCTTGTGATATGGAATTGGGTCTGAATATTCATTCGTTATCTCTCATTGATCATGATAGGTCGAGTTTATGTCCAGTAGATCGTCGTCAGTTCATTGTGATTGGATCAGATTCGGATCCAATGATACAAGGAAAGATTCTTCTTGTTGACAATTCTTCAAAACTCTTCTGTGAAGTGAATGTGGGTACTTCACAAATTCAAATCACACCTTTCCTTTTATCTCTTCCTTCACTTCTTATTCACTATCTTCCTGAATCCAATTCTTCATCACAATCAGCTGAAATCACTACTTCAGATGGTACTGTATCTGATATGCGAGTTGGCATCTCTTCATCTGCTTCTATTCCACAATCATCATCTCAACAAAGTAGTCTTAAATCTGCTGAGAGTGGTGTATTTGGATGTATATAAATCTATCTTCCTTCATCTCTAGATCATCTTATCAAAGCATCATTTTCGCTTCATTCTGTTCATCTTTTCCTCTTCTCTCTCGATGAGAAGAACTCAAAAACTCTTGATCTCTCCTTTGGTGCATCTGCAGAAGCTCATACAGCAAATAATACTCTCATGGCGTCAATCCAGCTCAGTGATCTCTCTGTGAAGAAGGTGAATGAACCTGACCTGTTTTCAACACTTCTACTTCCTCTCTCTCTCTCGTTAGTTGCTGAAATGGAGAATCGATTTAACGAACTATCTCTGACACTCACAGGAACTCCTTTGACTATGGTTATTGGAAGTGTTGACATAGCATTCATGGCATCTCTCTATGAGAGTTTAGTCGGTCAGGCTTCTTCTGAAACTGACGTGTCTCCTACCACACAATCAGAAGAAGAGTCTCCACTCTCCCTTCTTGGTGTTCATTTGCAGTTGAAGACTGTCGTTCCACTTATTCGACTCGTTCTTGTTTCCAATAGTTATCAATCGCTCATTCCTGTTGCTACTGTTGAGCTACAGAGTATTGCTTTGTCCGTTCAATCTCTGAACCAGTCAGTTACCATGATCAGTCGTGTAACGTTGTGTGGTCAAGTTTTCAAGAAGGATACTGGCAAGTGGGAGATGGCAATTGAGCCATGGCAGTTGAATGGTCGTTTTGATCAGAGTATACAGAAGTTAGGAGTTCGAATTGATACTACAGGGCTATTGAATTTGAATGTGACTAGTTCGATCTTAGCTACCATGAATAGTTATTACATGGAAGTTAACCAAGCTTTAGAATTACGTCATACGAGTTTGTTATCATTATATGAAGTAGCTCCACGACAGAAAGAGATTGTCTCTACTTACGCATCAGATAAGAGCGTTTGTAATCACAACTACGTGTGTTTTGTAAATCATGCTGGATCTCTTGTTTATGTTGATATTTCTGATGGACATGAGGCAACTCTTACTCGTACCCAGACTTCCTTTGTAGTAACAGATGGACAGGCAATATATTCAACGATTCTATCATATCCATCCTTCCAGCAATACCTTCAAAGTGATATTATTGAGGACAGTTATAAGGAGGTGACTATTCATTGTGATGGATACTCTTCAGCTTCTTTTCCCTTATATTCAGATTGTGAAGTCTGTCTCTGGCCTCTTTCTTCTGTGAATCAAACGAATATCCTTGTGGCTCGTAGTCAAGTGTCCTTTGGACGGAAGGAGATTCTTATCAGTGGGCGGATTTCAGTCGAGAATTGCTCGGGGTTGGATCTATTCTATGGATTTGATACACAAGCAACATACACTGAACGTGGTTTCACTAGACCTCTCGAACGTTTCTCTGTTGATTGTAAAGTGTATGCTCCTTCGACTTGTTGTCGCAATGGTGTTCTCTCTCTTTCTCTTGGTGCTTCGTTCTCAATTTATGAGCAGAATGCTGTTGCTAAGATTCCTGTGAGTACGCTGGAACAAACAGCACGAGATTCATTCACTGTATCCTTAGGAAGAAACCAACAATGTATCAGAGTCCATGTGAATAGGGAGACCGTTGGAATGTCAGAAGGATCCAAAGCAACGATTCTCCAAGTACTCCTTCTTCCATGTCTCGTTATTCAAAACCAACTTCCTTCAGCTATTACGATCACCCTTTCAGATGTGACTGATACAAGAGGTCCATACAATCTTCTTTCATCATCCATAGACTTTGAAGAGACCGTAATCCAGCAGGGAGACACATATAATGTCTATTCTATCCCTGTTGATCTCGGCAGTTGTATTCTCTCTGCATCTCTTTCTGAAGATGAACTGCATCCATGTACAGAAGCAGTAAGTTTCACTGATTTAAATCATTTATAGTTACATCTGGGAGTCCAAGGACTTCTTCACTTTAGCAATGCGATTGTGCGATATGAAGTATTCCGTAGAAGTGACAGTGTTATTGTGTTACAATTGTTCAGTGATTACTGGATTATGAATAAGCTTGAAGATGGTATTATGTAGTGATTATGATCATTGTTCATTATAGAATTACTGAGAATCCATCTGATGAAACGTGTTTGTATTATGCTGAGCCACATCCTTTGTACTTTATGGCTGATAAATCAGCCATTCCTCATCCTACTCCTTTTCTTCCTCTTCTTTTCTCATTTACTTCTCCTCGACTAAAGGACGGAAAACGCAGTCGAAGTGTCGTGATGAAGATTCCTGGTTATGATTGGTCGTCTCCATTCTCTATCGATACTGTCAATGTTGATGGATCTGTTGAGGTAGGAAAGGAATTGGAGTATTATGTAGATGGTCTCTGTTTCTAATGAAAGCAAATGTGTGCTGTCTGTGAGTATTCATTATGCTCCTGGAGAATATGGAATGACAAAAATAATCACGATTTCTCCAATGTATATACTCGTTAATAATACTTCTTCTGTCTTTAGTGTTGTCATGAATCCATTCACTTATGTCTAGGTACGCCAAACAGGATGTATGGAGATTTATGATCTTAACCCATCTGAGCCGAAGGGATGGCATTGGTCTGATGCCAACAAGAAACCTCTAATTCAGTTCCAACAAGTGGATATCAACTCATTATGGACTGACAGTGTGACTCTTTCTCTAGGAGAACAGATGGTGGCGATTCGAACATTTGAAGAAGAAACTCTGTCTGTTGATAAGGAGTGTGTTCTTCGGATATTCTCAGTGATGCAGAATCATCAAACCATTATTACATTAGAATACGCTGTATTCATGAGAATAGATCATTACTATTAGGATCCTTTCAATAAAAGACTCTTCCTCTATCGGCAACAGGGTACAGTCACTCCTGAAGCTATCAAGAACATGCTTCTGAACCGGCCTGTATCTCTTCCTCCTGATTCTCTTCACCAAACTCTCACAACCCGATTCACCAAAGTATTCAGTCGATTCTCCAGACGTAAACGTCGTATACTGGCAATCGAGTCTGATGAATCAGATTCAGAGCCAAGTGATGTGGATCCTGTGACACTGAGTGTGAGTGTTTCGATTACGGGGATGGGTGTCAGCATCATCAATGATAGTCCTGAAGAAGTCCTTTTTATTGTCATCAAGGGACTTGACGGATTCTTCTCCATGTTTGCATCGAAGAAGATCACATCAGAGTTCTCGCTTGGTCGGATCCAAATTGATAACTGTCTCTCAGATACACGATATCCTGTGTTGTTGGGTTCACCTATTCACAGCCCATTGTATGGAAGAGAAGATGACTCAAATCGTAACAGTCAATTGATTGATGCTTTGGTAAATATGAGACGCAATGAAAACGAGAATCCAAATGAATCTAATCGAGTCCTTCATTGCGTGGTTCGTATTCCTTATCATCCATCAGTTGTCTTTATTGAGAAGTTTGATTTGGAAGTTCAGGTAGTGAATGATACTAGGATTAATACTAGGAATTGGATATTGCAATTGAATCAAAGACGATTTATGCTATTCTCGATCTCTTGAAAGCCATTCCTGATACTGAAGAGAAGATTATGACCAATCGTCAAGCATCCAACTATGAACTTCTGAAGGAATATCAATTGTTTGAATCCTGAAATCTGAGTGATCTTTAGAGTGTTCCCAGTTCCTTCTCGCGAGGTCTCTCGTTTGTATTACTTCACTGAAGAGTTGTGTATCCATGCAATTCGAACCAAAGTCTCATTTCGTTCTACTGCTCAATATCCGATTACAGGAAACCTTCTAATGCATCATCTGATTCCCAAGTTTATCAAAGCAATTGTTGATGCAGCTGGGAATGTTGTGAGTAACATTGACAACGCCTCATTGAATCTGTCTTCGTTCGAAGCTAATTCGTTGTATATCTCAGTAGATGATATGATGAACAAACTAACGCAACATTACATCCTACAGACTCGAGTACGTCTTTATACGATCCTTGGGGCTGTTAATATCCTTGGCAATCCTGGTGAATTGCTAATGAACATTGGTCAAGGCTTACGTGCATTCATTGATGAACCTCTTAGTGGTCTGAAACAAGGACCTGGAGAATTCATTGATGGTGTTGGCAAAGGAACAAAACAGCTTCTCTCTAACACCACCTTTGGTCTGCTGAATTCTGTAGAGAAGTTTACTGACACGTTGGTGACTGGAGTGGAAACTCTGACGATGAGCGAAGAATACAAAGCAGATAGAGCGGCGGGAAAGAAGGGTCTCATCCATGGAGTGCGTAGTGGAGTAACTGGGTTCTTCAATGACATCAGGACTGGTAATCAAAACAGAGGCGTTACAGGAGCCTTAGGAGGGGTTGGAAAAGGAGTTGTAGGCATTATCACAAAGCCAATTGGTGGCCTGTTGGATGACACATCGTCTCTGGTAGGGAAGATGAAAGATATTGCCAAAATCGAAGCCACTCCAGTTCGATATCGTGCTCCTCGTTGTCTACGATTAGATTCGTCTCTTCAACCTTATGATGGTTATCTTGCTAATGGTCAGCAGTTTATTCCTGAGCTTTATCGACGTAATTATATTGGTATTGAGGAGCAATATGTTGTTCATGCATCTGTGAGTGCTGGATCCTTGATTCTCTTCTTTACAACCGAACGTATGGTCATAATTGATCCTCATGCAAAAAGTGTCACATGGTCAGAACTGTATACCTTGATTGAAACGATGGGTTCACAATCTCACTTCCTCTTCATGCGAGGATCAGATGAGAATGGATATGGAAGGAAGAATAAAACAGATATTCCTATTCAGTGTAGTTTCAACACATGTACGCTAATGTTTGTGATTGAAGACTTCTTAAAGCAGGCTCGACATGGACTATCCCTTAAAGAGATCAGCATGTTCCGAGACCATGTATGTGTTTGTTCAGAACGTATCTATGAAGGAGGTGATGTTATGTAGACTATCCAATTCGAAGTGATTTGGTACTGTATCCAGAATTGATCTGTGAAAATGATGAATGGTTGTGATATATAGGGTCTCAACCAAGTCCAATTCCTATTGAAGAAGTCTCAATGATGAATGAACAAATGAGTATGGATATGCTTAGTGTGAGTGAGACACCTATCCAGTGGAAGGTGAGTGGATGTGGTTATTCATGGATTGTGACAATGACTATTCTCGATATCCATTATTTGTATGATTCTCTATTCTCCAATCAGTATCGATTGAACAATGTGGAACCTTCAATTCCGGCTGATGCTGATGATCTTGCTGTTCTGAGGGAGATCAAAGATTTATTGGCTCGGAATCATTCTCTTCTTGTAACTCTACCCGTAGAACGTGTCTTCAAACAGAACTATCGTGCATTCCAATATAGTAAGTGATATGTTTGAGAAAACAACCAAAACCAATAAACAAACTAATCAGAATCGCTGGAACTGTAACTAGAGGCAAATCTCCGAGGAACAATCTCTGGCTTTGGATTCAATTGACTCACTTGTGAATGTAGCCAATGGGGTCGGTCCGACTGCAACTGTGGACCTGAGCCTGTAGAAGAGTCACTGTCCGTACCAACGGAAGACGAACGGTGATGCGAAACAGTTCTCCTATCAGTCAAGGGATGAGGACAATTCTCCTGTCTCTACTCGTCAGAACAAGTCATAACTCTCACCCGCTGACTATGTTCTTGCCGCATCTTTTCTGCCTGATGACGGAAATGCTCTCCAGAATCAAAGCGATGAATACTCCCAGACTGTAACCGTTTTTGCAATAAAGAAGAACGACCTCTAATGTTTCCATATCCTCGTGGCCTAACTGCATTACTAGCGCTAGTTGGAAGTTGATCTGACTTGTCTAGCAATAAAATCATATACAATAACCCACCTGGACTAGCATTTCCAACTTGTATTGGATTTTCTTCATTCTGAGGAAATGAAACACATTCAACAAACCTACAGACTCTACTATAACATGAGCTATCCGTTCAATAACCTCCACTTTCTCACGACTGTTCAAGGCAGTATATCCTATAATAAATAGAGGTATCTAGAAGTTTACCACTGAGCGGAATAGTATTCAGACTTGTTGGAGCATCATCGACAAATACTTGTTCATGGATATCTTGAATTTCATTATCTTCCGTTGCCGATTCGCTCATATTCAATAGGAGCACAAGATATCAAATCAAAGCGCAAAAAATGCTACTGTTTTATGAATACAAAAGAACGATCTATTTCACTTCCTGAAAAAGAGGTTGATCGGTTCAGAAGGAATCGGTATTGGGAGCCCAATTCTGTGACATCTTGTCCATTTCTCTCCTTAAAGTAATACAGCAGGAGTATTGACCTGGTATGGGGAAATTAGGCAATGTGCTGAAGAGATTTGATATGAATCCTTCAACCGAGGATTCCTTTAAAGTTCGCACGGCGTCAGGCGCTTTGAGTGTGATTTTGGAAATGACATCATTTGTAGTCTCTATAATTACTGTTGTCATCATGGCATCTCTATTTTGGGGTGAATTGAAACTGTATATGACTTCTGTACTTATATACTCATCTTTTTGAATATCAGACTCGAACAGAAGATATGGTGATTGATAAGGAGACAAAAGATCGCACTGTTATCAACATGTCCATAGACTTTGATAGGTTTGTTGTCCTTTATCTAGTATTATCTAGAATTCCATGTATGTTGATTGATGTCGGTTATCGGGATGCTCTTGGAAATGACCGAACTGATCTGGAAAGTGAGATTCGCAAAACCAATTTGGATGTAAATGGAAATCTGATTGGAGTTACAGACACGTCAACCGTATGGATGATTATTTGATTACATCTAGATCACGTATACAGCTCCTACTAAAGAAGAAGTTCTGCAACAGACGTCTCACGATGATCAAGAGATCGTTGTCGTCAACGACAAGGAAGAGAAGTGCAACAGCTGTCTGGAAGCCTCAGAACCAGGTGTGTGTTGTAACACCTGTGAAGCACTAATCTCTCAGTACCGAAAGAAGGGTTTAAGCATCAGGAATATCATGAACAGAGCCTCTGTAGTAGGTCCCAGAATCGAGGATGAATATGTAGTGTGCGGACTTTGACTTTATGAAGCAGTGGGAAGGAGGTATTGAAAAGGGATGTCGCGTAGAAGGATATATTGCGATTAGCAAGGTTCAAGGTCACATGTACATTCTACCTAGTCGGATCAATGAATTGGTCCCTCCTCAGAAGCTTCGTGAGGCTTCTTCTCGTATGAATGTCACTCATACAGTAAATCGTTTTTCTTTCGGTGATGACATTCCTGTGAGTCAGCAATGAGGAAGGTAATGTGTAGGGACAAACATCTCCTTTTTATCAGCGTCGTGGTATTATGAATTCCGACACTCCTGCTATGTACCAATACTTTGTGAATGCCATTCCTACTACCTATACAGATGCCAAGGGAAACATTACAAATACTTACCAGTAAATGAGCAGAAATCGTTATTACAGGTAGAGTTACAGAAACGCATCATCTTCGACCTCTTCAGGAGACTTCATCGTTGATCCCTGGAGTCTATTTTGTCTATGAATTCTCACCTCTACGAGCCGTAATCAAGGAAACACATCTTCCTTTCTTTGAATTGTGTACATCTCTTTGTGCCATTCTTGGAGGCGTCTTTACAATGATGGGTATGATTGATGGAATCATTTATTCGATGGCACGAAGGGCCGAGAGTCGAAGTCGCTCAGGAGAGTCTGAATTGACCCAGCGAATGATATCGAAGTCAGATTAACTTGTGAACTATATTAGAGGTGGTTCTGTTTGTTTTGAAGTGATTCTTCAAACCGGTGTTTCGGTTTCATCACTTTGGTTCACTTGATTGAACATTCACGGAAAGGATGAGAATAGAGACGTGCTACTTCTGTTCTGGACCTATCTATCCTGGGCATGGGACTGTGTTTGTGAGAAATGATAGTAAAGTGAGAGTTCGTCGAAGAAAACTGATTGTTGCAGGTGTTCCGTTTTTGCAGATCTAAATGCCGAAAGAATTTCAATCTGCGACGTAATCCTAGAAAGGTTCGTTGGACTAAGGCTTTCCGACGCGCCAATGGAAAGGACATTCGTGTGGTATTTACTTGATTGGACTATGACGTATAGGACTCGACGTTTGAGTTTGAGAAGACGCGTAACCGTCCTGTGAAGTACAATCGTGACTTGATGGCTGCTACACTCAAGGCCATGAAGCGCGTGCAGGAGATTCAGACTATTCGGGAAAAACGCTTCTACGAAAGAAGGTGAGCGTAAACAATAGTTTGTAATGTCTAGAATGGCTTTGGCTAAGGAGCAACAGAGATTGCACAAGAAGACTATTATTGCTAGAGTAGGTCACTCTAAAAGTGTCTTATACTGTAGAATGTGGA
>JABLTK010047949.1_pt1 | contig 12057 bp, 13 predicted proteins | sample 7160131 | NCBI WGS metagenome assembly JABLTK01 (sample SAMN14651221, study PRJNA627086) | human gut metagenome | isolation source: feces | host: Homo sapiens
AATTTGAAGGGTGTTGTATTTAAAAATCATTCAAATGAAACAAAAGTTGTACGTATCAATGTAGAAAAAGAGGGAGAAATAACAGCTGGTGATATTGAGCATGACGCTGATATAGAAGTAATTAACCCTGATAAAGTAATTGCTACTTTAGCTAAGGGAGGAAAATTAAACATGGAAATGACTGTTACTAATGGTCGTGGATATGTTAAGAGTGAAGAAAATAAAAAATTATATGATATAAAGAAAGCAGGAGAAATAGCTATTGACTCATTATATTCTCCAATTGAAAGAGTATCATATGAAGTTGGAAATGCTCGTGTAGGTCAAGACGAGAGTTATGATAAATTAATTATGGATGTATGGACAAATGGTTCTATCAAACCAGAAGAAGCAATTGCTTTAGCATCTCGTATATTAATTGAACATTTCAACATTTTAACTGATTTATCATCTATTGCAGATGCTACAGGTATGATGATTGAAAAAACAGAAGATCCTACAGTAAAAGCTTTAGAAACTTCTATTGAAGATTTAGACTTCTCAGTAAGAGCTTATAATTGTTTAAAAAGAGCTGGTATTCATACTCTACAAGACCTTGTTAATAAGAGTGAAACAGATATGATGAAAATACGTAATTTAGGTAAAAAATCTCTTAAAGAAGTATTAGATAAGATAAGAGATATGGGTCTAGTTTTACGTGATGACGATTAATATATAAGGAGGAATAGTTATGGCATATAGAAAATTAGGAAGAGATAACAAGCATAGAAGAAGTATGCTTGCAACTTTAACTAAACAAGTTATTATGAATGAGAGCATAACAACAACTGAAACTAGAGCTAAAGAAGTTCGTAAATTTGTTGATAGAATGATTACCTTTGGTAAAAAAGCAGATCTAGGTTCAAGAAGAAGGGCTTTAGCATTTGTTCATAATGACAAACAAGTTGTTGATAAAGTATTTAACGTTTTAGCGCCACGTTATCAAAATCGTAATGGTGGATATACTCAAATTTTAAAACTTGATGAAAGACGTGGAGATGGTTCTTTAATGGTTATATTAAAACTTGTAGACAGTGATAAAAAAGAAACAAAGGATGAAGTAAAAGCTAATAAAGAATCTAAAAAGGAAAGTAAATAAGACAGTAATTCTGTCTTTTTTATTTTATCTAAAAATTACAATTTCTTTTTAATTCGCAATAGTTATGATATAATTGTCTTATAAATAAAAGGAGGTTCTAATATGGGTGTAAAAACAAAAAATTTAATAGAACATGTTTATGTCGATAATAAAACAGGTAAAGCTATAATTGCTAGATCTAATCCTAATGATAGCTACATGTTTTATTCAGCTAACTTAATTAATAATGATATGAATAGTATTGATACATCATCATTAAAACCAATAGATGATATTATTGATTATATTGAACAAAATGATTTAGATATAAATATATTATCAAAGAAAAAGACGAGTATGGGTGGTAAAGTAAATGGAAAGTAGTACAGATTTATATAGTGAATGTAATGAAATAATTGATGGTATCCCAAATGATTTGACAAATGATGAAAAAATGAGATATTTGTATATAAAAATGGGTAAAAAATTATCTAAAAATCCAGATTTTTTCTATGAAAGTGATCCTTTAAAACAAAAACAAATTTATGATAATTATCAAAACATAGAAAATAGGGAGGTTATATGTAGAAGCGTAGTTTATTTATATTCAAAATTGGCTGACAAACTTAATTTAAAATGTAGGCCTATAAAGATGGATGAAACGAATCATTGGGCTTTAGTTTATGAAAATGAAGATAAGAAATATTTAATAAATCCTATGCAAGATTTTTATAGAGTTCAGTTAGGATTTTCTACTAAAAATTTTTGTCACGCAAAGGAGTACCATGGCTATTCAAAGGAATCCTTTGATAGTATGTCAGACGATTATTTAAGAGATCTTGATAAAGCTATCGGTTATTTAAATTCTGGATGTTATACTGAGGAAGTATTTGAAAAATTAAGTACAGAAATGAGAAATAAGTTGGGCAATCACATTATTAAAACTAGCGATTACTATCAAGAATATTATCGTAAACTACTTGAATTGTTTACTGATAATAGTAAAACTTTAGATGAGAAATTAAAGGAAATAGCAGAAATTGATCCTGAGTTAGAAAAACATGAAGATGTTGTTAAAGAGGTTTTATCAAAGTCAATTATGAATAGTAAAATGAGAAGAACAATTCATAATATGGCTTATAAAAAATTAATTGGTAAAGATTTTAATATTCATAAACAAAGATAAGGTGCACAATTTGTTGGCGATATAGATGTAAGTGAATTAAAAAATATGAAAAAGCAAATTATGATATATAAATTTAATTATATGATTAATTGTCTTCCAAAGTATACAACCGCATTAACTGGATATATAGAAAATAAAAATTTTATAGAAGAATTAAGTAAATATATTTTCCAAACTCCTGAAGAAAAATCATGTATTCATAGACATACAGTAGTTAGAAAAAATGAAAAAGATAGAAATGATTACTATTTAATGTTTTCTATAAGAACATCGGATGAAGCTGAACGTATATATTGTTTTTATGATCACAAAAATAAGAAATGTGAAATGCCAATTGAACCTATTGAATTTATGAAAAATCATAACATGAAACCATTAAAAGACAGTTCTTTAAATGAGGAAATACAGGAATTTTGCAATAATCAAAATGATATAAGTTTAAAGCGTGTTTCTAAAAGGTAGCAATATACTACCTTTTTTCTTATGTATCTAGGTTTTTTATAAATAATTTGATATAATAGTATTAGTGAGGTGGTGCCATGAAAGCTTTAATAACCGGAGCATCGAGCGGTATAGGATTGGATATTGCTAGATATTTAGCAACTAAAGGATATGAACTTATTTTAGTTGCTAGATCTAAAGAAAAATTAGAATATGTTCAGTCTAAGATGCCAACTAAAACAACAATTGTTGTTATGGATTTAAGTAATGAACAAAAGGTAAAAGAATTATGTGTTTTAATGAAAAATGAAAATATAGATATGTTGGTTAATAATGCAGGTTTTGGTAATTTTGGAGAATTTAGTGAAACAGAATTATCTAAAGATATGGAAATGATTAATACAAATATAAAAGCTGTTCATATTCTAACTAAATTTGCTTTAAAAAACATGATAAAAAAAGACTACGGTTATATACTAAATGTTGCTTCTTCTGCAGGATTTATGCCAGGTGGTCCATTACTTAGTACCTATTATGCTACCAAATCTTATGTTCTTTCTTTAACAGAAGCAATAAACTATGAATTAAAAAAGAAAAAAAGTAACGTTATTGTTTCAGCTCTATGTCCTGGGCCTGTTGATACCAATTTTAATAACGTTGCTAATGTTACATTTAAAACTAAGGCATTATCAAGTAAATTTGTAGCAAAATATGCTATTGATGAAATATTAGAAAATAAAAAACTAATTATTATACCAGGCAGAAAAATGAAACTAGCCAAATTTTTTTCAAGGTTTCTATCAGATAAAGCCTTGTTAAGAATAACATATAAAATACAAAGAAAAAAGTTAACTAAATAGTTAGCTTTTATACTTCAGGAGTGATTGTATGAATAAAATAGTCAGTATTAAAAACTTGAGTTATGGTTCGATTTTAGATTCAATTAATTTAGATATTTATGAAAATACAATCAATTATATATCAGGTTCTAATAATTGTGGCAAAAACACATTTATTAAAACATTATGCGGTGATATTGATATAAAAAACTCCATTTTTTATGAAAATAAAGATATAGTAACTATGTCTTCTTGTGAGGTTAGTATGCTTGTTGGTAAAGTAATTACACTAAATACTAAGCTAAACATGTCTACTGTAAGTCAAGAATTGTTATATAAACTAGATAAACTTAATTTAGAAAAAAAAGAACATAAAAATAGATATAATAATATAATTTCTAGGTTTAAGTTAAAAAGTATTCTTAGTCAAAACCCTAATGAATTATCAATTTATAACAAACTTAAATTATTAATTTCATTAGAACTGATTAAAAAACCAAAAATTTTATTTATAAGTGGTGTTTTTACATATATAAAAAAGAAAAATATGGAGGAATTGTTTGAAATATTAAAATCTATAGAAAATCTAACAATAATTATATCAAATACTGATTTAAATTTATGTTTATATAGTGATTACCTTCACCTATTTCATAGAGGAAAACTAATACTTAGTGGAAAAACTATTGAAGTATTAAAAAAAGATAGCATAATTAATAAACTCGGATTGGATTTACCATTTATGGTTGATTTATCTATTAAACTAAAATATTATGATTTAGTTGATGATATAGAATTAGATATGAACAGGATGGTTAATAAATTATGGAAATAAAAATAAGTAATTTTAAATTGGTTAACGATGTTATAGGAATATTTGATGAAGATAATTATTTTATAAATTTGGTCAAAAATATTAGTTTTAATGAAAAAACTATTTCAATTAATGGTCAAAAATTAACAGGTTTTCAAAAAAGAAGGTTTTTGAATAAAATAAAGATAATAGATAAAGAAATAGATGACAGTCTTTTGTCATTAAATGTTTACCAATACATGAGATATGATATAATTGATAATTTGTTAAACTTAAAGGATTATAAGAAAAAAATATATGATTCTCTTAGTATTGTTGGACTAAAAAATTTAAATCTTAATAAAAAAGTTATTGAATTATCTAGCTGTGAAAAAAAATTATTACAATTTGCAACGGCTTTATTATCAAATCCAGATATAATAATATTTGATTGTTTTTTTGAAGTTTTTGATATAAAACTTAGGAAAAAAATATCTAATTTACTTTCTCAACTGGTGGAAAGGTATAAAAAAGTAGTGATTTTATGTAGTAATCAGGGTGAGTTCATATATAAATATACTAATTATTCAATAGTTATAAAAGATGGAAAAAAACTAATTGATGGAAAAACTGAAGAAGTCTTTACAAATAATGTAAGATTACTAATTGATAATGGTTTTGATGTTCCTGAAATAATTATGTTTAGCTATAAAGCAAATTTAATTAAAAATGCAAAATTAAATTATCATAAAGATTGTAGAGATTTAATTAAGGATATATATAAGAAGGTGTAGAATGAGATATTTAATAAATTTTTCTTATGATGGTAGTAATTATTGTGGTTATCAAATTCAACCTAATTTAGATACAATTCAAGGTCGTTTAGAAGATGCTGTAAAAAAAATTAATAATGGAGTTAAAAAAAGTGTTCAATCATCAGGAAGAACTGATAAAGGTGTTCATGCTCTTGATCAATATGCTCATGTTGATTTGGATATATCAATAACTCCACAAAAATTTAAAAGAGCTCTTAATAGTAATTTACCAGATGATATTCATGTTATAAAAACTGAAATAGTTGATGATAATTTTCATGCAAGATATTTGGTTAAAGCTAAGGAATATAAATATTACATAAATTTGGGAGAGTATAATCCAATAGAGCGAAACTATGTATTTCAATATAACTATAAATTGGATGTAGATGCTATGGTGGATGCTATAAAAGTTTTTGTTGGTAAACATGATTTTAGGGCATTTGTCACAGAAAATGTGGATAAACCCAATTGTGTTAGGACAATTTCTAAAGCAATTGTGGAAAAAAATAATGAAAAATTAATATTCACATTCAAAGGTGATGGCTTTTTAAGATATCAAGTAAGAAATATGGTTGGAATACTCATAAAAGTTGGAGAAAATAAACTTACTAGTAATGATGTTAAAAATATATTAAATAGTAAGGATAGAAGTAGATGTGGGACTACAGCACCAAGCAATGGATTATTTTTGACTAAAGTAGAGTATTAAACGTTAAAAAATTAGATAAAATAGCATAAATATATTGATTTTTAAATAAATATTTAGTATAATTTTAACTGGTACATTTTATATCCCCACATAAATTAAGCCGTGGGAAAGCTTGATTTAAGTAAAGGAGAAAGAAAAATATGAAAAGTTTTATGCAAAAAAAAGAAACAGTAGAACGTAAATGGTATGTAATTGATGCTGAAGGTAAATCTTTAGGTAGAGTTGCATCTTTAGCTGCTACATATTTAAGAGGTAAAAATAAGCCTACTTATACACCTCACATTGATTGTGGAGATAATATTATTATTATCAATGCAGAAAAAGTTAAATTAACTGGAAACAAAGAGGAAAAGAAGATTTATTATAATCACTCTATGTATCAAGGTGGTTTAAGAGAAAGAACTGCTAAAGAAATGAGAGAAAGATATCCTGAAGAAATGGTAGAAAGAGCAGTAAAAGGAATGCTACCACATAATAGATTAGGACGTCAAATGTATAAAAAATTATTTGTTTATGCAGGAAATGAACACAAGCATCAAGCTCAAAAGCCTGAAGTGCTTGAAGTAAAGTAGGAGGGTAAAGAATGGCAAAAAATAATAATGTATATGCTGGAACTGGACGTAGAAAGTCAAGTGTAGCTCGTGCTACTATTACTCCAGGTAAAGGTAAGATAACAATTAATGGTCATGATGTAAATGAATATTTCACAAATAAGTTATTAGTATTAGATTTATGTCAACCATTAGATGTAACAAATACTAGAGAAATGTATGATATAGAAGTAAAAGTTCATGGTGGAGGACACTCTGGTCAAGCTGGAGCAACTCGTTTGGCTATAGCTCGTGCTTTATTAGCATCTGATGCTAATACTCCAAAGGATTCTGAAAATAGTTTAAGAAAACCTTTAAAAGTAGCAGGATTTATTACAAGAGACGCTCGTAAGAAAGAACGTAAAAAACCAGGACTTAAAAAAGCTCGTCGTGCACCACAATTCTCAAAACGTTAATATTGTTTCAAAGACATGTTTATCATGTCTTTTTTTGTAAATATAAATTTTTTTTATAATATGTTCTTTAAAAAATATGTTTGAACAGTTATAATGGGTTTAAAAGGAGGAGTGTTGTGATGAAATTTTATAAAATTATTGTATTAGTATTTTTAATACTCTTAATAATTAATGTAAATGCTGCCGGTGTACCATATGATTGGATTGTTAATAAAGAGGAAGTATTAGAAAATAATTCAGATGGTACGGTAAGTTTAATAAAGGACTCTACAACTATTACCTTAACTTTGAATAATTATAATGGAGGAAGTTTAAAACTAAACTGTTATGGTGCAGGTGTTGAAGGTTTAAACTTTACTATTAATCTAGTTGGGAATAATACTATTACAACAGATGAAGAATATGGGATAGATTTTACTAGTTATAATGGTAAAATAACTTTTATCGGTGATGGTAATTTAACTATAAATGCCAAGACTCCAATATCATATGAAAACTTTAGTTCTAATTTATATATAAGTCCAACAGAAAATATTTATACAGACCAACATAAAATTGTAAGTACAGATATTGACGGGGCTGATATACAAAATAGAGCTAGAACTATTTCTGACAAAAATGAATCAACTAAATCTAATTCTAATAATAATTTAGTAACAATAATAGGAATAGCCTTTTTATCCTACATACTAGTTAGTGTTGCTATATTTGTAGCTTTAGTTAATAAAAATAAAAAATTAAAAATAAATTACTAATTTTATTGCAATTTCATTAAAGAAGTTGCTTTTTTTGTAACCAAATTTTACGTTTTGCATATATTATCATAGGAAACGGAGGTATAAAATGTTAAAAATAGAGTTATTAAAGGAACTTTTGGTAATAGCTATAGCACTTTCCACAGTAACATGTGCATTTGTTCAAAAGACTAAAAGATTATTTAAATGTAGTAATTGTTTATGCCATTATTCATTTTTAGTTAATATGCTATTTAGTATTTTCTTTTGTATAACTTTTACTACCGTTGATTTTCCTAATAGTTTATGGGTTGGATTGTTTTCATTTTTAGGTGCGGATACTATCTTTAAAACTCTTGAAGGAAAACTATCATCATATAAGGATTTAGTTTCAAAGGAACTAATATATGTAAAAAAACAAAACTTAATAAAAACGGAGGATGATTAAATGGAAAAACCCCTATATCCTAGTGCCTATATGCGTATAACTCAAGGATATATGACAGGAACACATTCAGATAGTTATGCTATTGATGAAGCTGGAAGAGATACTAGTATTTCAAGTATGAGAGCACCTTTTACTGGAGTAGTAAAAAAAATATATACTGCAGATGCTAATGAAGTTTGGTTGGAAAGTGTTGATAAAGTAAAATATCCAGATGGAACCGAAGATTATATGACTATATTATTCTGTCATGATAACGATGTTTCTGATTTATTTATTGGAAAAGTGATTAATAAGGGAACGGAGTTTTATCAAGAAGGTACAAAAGGAAATGCATCTGGTAATCATTGCCATATAGAATGTGCTAGAGGTAAATTTACAGGTACAGGATGGCATAAAAATAAAAGTGGATATTGGAGTATAAATAATGGTAAAAAGCCAGAAGAATGTTTGTGGATAGACGATTCAATTACAATAATTAATAATAAGGGTTATGAATTCAAAAAAATTGAAGAATCTAATAATATTCCAGTTCCAGTTACACCAAGTAATCCAGAGCCACCTAATAATAATGATGACAAAAAAGATGATACTAGTAATGATAATAAATCTGATATTAATAGTGAAATAAAACTTATTTTTACTTGTGATAGTACAGATATCTATGCAATTAAACTAAAAAAAGGACAAAAGCTATACATAAAATAGCTTTTGTTTTTTTTATGTCATTTTTAACATATTATTTATTAGGTGATATTATGTCCATAAAGAAAAAATTCCCTCTTCTTTTTATTTTATTATTATTGGTGTTGGGATTATTTAATGTTGATGCTAAAAAAACAAATAATTCATTAGAATTATTTGGAAAAGTAATAACTGTAGACCCTGGACATGGAGGTCGTGATTCGGGTACTAGATATGGTAATTTATTGGAAAAAGATTTGAATTTAGAGATTTCTAAAGAGCTAGAAAAGGAATTAACTAGAAGAGGAGCTATTGTTTATATGACAAGAGATGAAGATGAAGATCTTAGCTCAAAATATGACAAGTTGAAAAAAAGAGGTGATTTATATAGAAGAATACTTTTTATTCAAAAAAATAGGAGTGATTTATATCTTTCTATTCATCTTAATTGGTATAATAATAGTTATTATGGTGGGGTAGAAGTTTTATATAATAATATTAATAAAGACAATAAATTATTAAGTGAAAAAATATCAAATGAATTTAAAATTAATGGTATAAAAACTAGAAAAAATATTCCTACGGATTTATATTTATATAAAAATACCAGAGTACCAGGAGTTTTGATAGAGTGCGGATTTTTATCTAATTCTAATGATAGATATCTACTAAAACAACAAGCTTATCAAAAACGGATTAGCAAAATAATTACTAACGGGGTAATTAAGTACCTAAATGACTAAATTTATATTGTAAATATTATAAAAAAAAGTTATAATAAAATAGTATAAAAGAATAAAATAGTGTCGTTTGGGGTGAATTAAATGATTATTAGGTTAATAAAGAAATCTAAGATATATAATTTTTCTTTACCTGCTAAAATATCAGGTAATTATTGGATAAAAGACGATGATCGTTATGGAAATGAAAGAAATTTAATAAATGTAGAAGCAGAAGATGGAAAATGGAAAATAAAAAGTGATTTCGAGACCAAAATAATGTCTGGTAGTAGAGAATTAACTTCTGCTTATTTAAAAGAATATAATATGTATTTTCTTAAAGTTAATACTGATGGCGAGTATGTTATTTTATATTGTTCACCATCTATTGATCCTCAAATAAGTAAATTAAGATTAAATAGAAATGGTGATATTATAATAGGAAATGATCCTAATGCACATATTAGTTATTCATATCCCTTAGTATCAAGGCAACATGCTAAACTTACATATAATAATGGGGTATGGACAATAAAAGATTTAAATAGTAAATATGGAACTTATGTAAATAATTATGCTATTTCATCAAAAAAATTAGCATATGGTGATATCGTATTTATTCTTGGGTTAAAAATAATTGTTATGAAAGATTATATTGTTGTTAATAATATTTCAACTATAGTTAGTTATGATAGTAATACTTTTTCAATAATGAATCCAATAATTCAGGAACAGACAGTTGTAGAAAAAGAAGACGATGAAGTAGAAGATTTTTATAAAGAAGGTGACTTTTTCTTTAGATCTCCTCGTTTTAAATCAAAAATTGAACCAGTTGAAATTGCAGTAGAAGACCCACCTGAAAAAGAAAAGCCAAATGAAATGCCAATGATTTATACTGTAGGGCCAATGTTAACTATGGCAATGAGCTCTGTTGTTATGGGATATTCTTCTATTTCTGGTGTAATTAATGGAACGATGAAATTAAGTAGTGCTATGCCTACCTTGGTAATGACCTTTGGTATGGTAATGACTATGTTATTATGGCCGGTACTTTCTGATAAATATCAAAAAAAACAACAAAAGAAAAGGGAAGAACTAAGAGTTAGTAAATATTCTGAATACGTAGAAGAAAAACATCAAGAGATAATTGCTCAAATGAAGATGCAAAGACAAATATTAATAGATAATTATTTGCCATTAGATGTTGTAAAGGGAATAGTAGAAAGTAAAAAAAGAAATTTATGGGAAAGAGAGATAACACAGGAAGATTTTCTAGATTTAAGACTTGGTATAGGTTCTACAGAACTATTAGGTAATATAACCTTTCCACAAAAAAGATTTACATTAGAAGATGATGATTTAAGAGAAAAGGTATATAAAATAGCAGCCGAATCTAGAATGCTAGTTGATGTTCCTATTTCACTTTCTTTTGTCCAAAAATACATTACTGCAATAATAGGTGAAGGAAAGCAAAAACAAAAATTTATAGAAGGTTTAATTCTTCAAATGATTGCATTTCATAGTTATGATGATTTAAAAATAGTGTTATTTACTAATGAAAAAAACAGTAATAAATGGGACTACTTGAAGGTCTTACCTCATTGTTGGAGTAATGATAGAACTGTTAGATATTTTGCAACTAATGATGATGAGCTTAAAGAATTATCACTATATTTAGAAAAGGAAATGCAACATAGAAAAAAATCAATAGAGAAAAATGGCATTGGTGATAAAAGTACTAACTTGTTTAAGCCATATTATTTTATAATTACTGATGATTATAAATCTGTAAGGGATTTAGACATAATAAAAGATGTTGCTGAACAAAGTATAAATTTAGGATTCAGTTTAAGTGTGGTAAGTCCTAAAATAACTAATCTACCAAATGAATGTCATACATTTATAAGTATAGGTGATTTAAAATCAGGAGTATTTGAAAGTGAATTGGTATCTAAAAAACAAAAAGAGTTTGTTGCTGATTATGATCAAACTATAGATATGTTTAAATATGCTAAAATATTATCTAATATTCCAATAGAAATAGAAAAGGAAGAAAAAAATATTCCAGATGCAGTAACATTCCTTGAAATGTATAATGTTGGTATGATAGAACAGTTAAATATTCTAAATAGGTGGAAGAGTAATGATCCAACTAAAACATTACAAGTACCAATAGGGTTAGATAAGAATGGTGATAAATTTAAACTAGATTTACATGAAAAGTTTTATGGTCCACATGGTCTTATTGCAGGAATGACTGGTAGTGGTAAGTCAGAGTTTATTATTACCTATATTTTATCAATGGCTGTTAACTATCATCCATATGAAGTTTCATTTGTATTAATTGATTATAAAGGCGGAGGTTTAGCTGGGGCATTTGAAAATAGAAAAACAGGTATTAAATTGCCACATTTAGCAGGAACAATTACTAACTTGGATACTATTGAAATGAGTAGAGCTTTAGCATCAATACAAAGTGAACTTAGAAGACGTCAACGAATGTTCAATAAAGCTAGAGATGAGCTTAATGAAAGTACAATAGATATTTATAAGTATCAAAGGTTAT
>JABLTK010116927.1_pt1 | contig 12056 bp, 10 predicted proteins | sample 7160131 | NCBI WGS metagenome assembly JABLTK01 (sample SAMN14651221, study PRJNA627086) | human gut metagenome | isolation source: feces | host: Homo sapiens
AGGTAAACAACCAGTTACGATTATTTTTTAGTTATCGTTCCTTTTCTCGTATTTACAGAGAAATTACCGAGTGATGACTTCACCTGATACACGCCATTCTTGGCACTCACCAGCTTTGCTGACATTCCCATAAAGCTGACACCACCATCCTTCTTCTCTATGGTGTACTTTCCAAACGGAGTATTCACAACAATATGGTGCTTGGTGTTCTCTACTACACCATACACCGTACCGGATGGTGCCTGCTTTACCTGCTCGGCTACGCTCTTTACGGCATTTGCCACATCGGTATTGTTACTCTTTGCAAAACTGGTTGTGGTGGCAGTTACTACCATCATCAACGAAATCATAATCTTCTTCATACCTTATTATATATTAAAAGGGTTATACTTCATGTTCCTCGTTCCACGAATCATTCTCTTCTACCGCTTCCCGATTACGAGTGCAAAAGTAAGAAGATTATTTCTATCAGCCAAATATCTAAACCTACCTTGTATGAAATGCCATTCTGTATGTATCAAATGACAAAGAGGAGGCGTCATAAGTCTAAATTACAGTTGGCGCATAACAGTTGGCCTACGCATGCACATCACCTGTTGTGCAAGCGCATATCAGCTGCTATGCAAGCGCACAACAGCTGTTGTGCGACCGGAGATACTAACTAACTCAAAAACATATACTAGCTTTTCTAACAACTTATACTATGTTTTCCAACAACATATCAGTAACATTCCAACAAACAAAAAGGGTGAATCATTTACTTATGACACACCCTCTTTGCAAAATCAGACACACAATTGATCTTATCTTATAATATTATACTCAAACTCATAATCCCCATTCTTCAGCCATTCGGGAACATCTTCCCCATTTTCCATAAGGCCTTATTCCTCCCTTTTTTAGTTCAAATTAAAATTGCAAAAACACCTCCCGTCAATATTTATAACCAAATTTCATATACCTACAAGTTTAGAATCTAGCGATAAAAACAAGAGGATTGAGAGGCTGGGAATCCTTGTTTTCTGCTCTATATTAAGAACAAGACCTATAGTTGTACGACTATAAAGTTACAGTTGTACGACTATATATGCTATGGTTGTACAACTGTAGAGTTATGGTTGTACAACTATAGGGGTCATAGTCGTACAACTATAGATTTTCCTCAATGGTATCTTCTTGTCAAGAAATCACAAACACCTGATTATCAACAAGTTCTTATCCATCATCATATTTACGATATTCTCAAAGAAATAATAAGCGTCAGAAAATACAAGAATCTCAGGCAAGCTAATATAAAGAAAACTTATTCTTTATAACGCCTCAGCTCATTCTTTCCCAATCTACACCTCTTCTATTCTATGCAACTTCCAACCATCAAACTGCATAATGATTCTATGCAACTGGGTTTCCTGTCGCAAAGCCTCAACTCTCGGAGCTTCAGCATATTTCTTGATCTGAAGTTCTGCTTCCTGCCATTGCTTGGCTATTAACTCCTCATGCACCTTTCCTGACATTCCCTTTTCTTTCTTTGGAATTAATTTCAATTCCAAAATATAACTATGCTTCGTTGGATAATGCGTCAAATCCGGCAAGAGGAAGAAATCACAATAACCATGATTCAATTCCAACTCGGGAGCCGTATAATAATAGCTATTAAGGCTCAGATACGCCATGAAGAAGCCCTGTAGATTACGCTCGCCCTCTATGGAATCCCGAACGGATGAAACGGCTGCGTATGCCGAAGCCATATATTCCAAAGTATCCTTCCACTTTCCTTCGAAAGCCATCAACGTAAACTTATATTCCAAGTCAGACAGATTAACATACCTATCATCCTGATACTCTTCCAGCAAATAGCCATAATATTGCTTGCGAACATTATTATTAGGAATTCCCAAAACCAGCTGGCTACCAAAGGTTCCATTGATGGTAAGCATGCCATAATAGAATAGCAAACTCGGGAATATCTGAGGATTGGTTATCATTCTGGCAGGAAATGTCTCTTCCAATCGAGTGATAATCTGTCCTGTCTCTGCTATCTTCCGAATAATACCCTTGCGGTCACCATCCAGTCTGTCAAGCTGAATCAACTTGCGCATCTTGTTGTAATCCGTCTTTGTATTCGGATCTATCATTTCCTTGGGACCTTCTCCCCGATTCATGAAATTGCGAAGGAAATAGAGCACCATATCGCAGTTGAACATCCTACTCTGAGTTTCCAAGGCTCCCCTGGAGAAACAATAGTTATCATACCAAGGCTTCATTTCTTCAATGATTTCCTCTATGTTGCTATCAGGACGCATCATCCCTTTTTCCTTATAATAGGTGAACATCTCTCGCACATCCTCCGTAGAGAAACCCAACATCTGATTGAATTCCTCATTGGTAGAAATATGCCAGCCGATATTGAAGCCACTGGTTACATCATCCAATGTAACAGGACTGACACCCGTAATGAATATACGATCAAAAGAACCTTTAAACTTCTTAAAGATGTCTCGATAGAATCCTGCAGCGTGCGTGATAGCCCTATATACATCCTCTCCATGCTCGTTAAGCACGGTATTCGTAAAGTTATCATACTCATCTATAATAAGATAGAGAGGATATGACTTTGACTTAGCTTCATTGATGATAATGGAAAACTTTCCTGCTGCATCTTCAGTTTCCCGAACCTTCCTGATGGTTTCCTCCTGATAGTATTCATGATAATCACGCACAAAACCATCCATTTCAACTCCCAGATAGAAATTGAATCGCTCTTCCAGTTTTTCAATGTTTCCTCCTACCTGCGAGAAATCAAGATACATCACCTGAAACTTTCCCTGCAAGGAAGTAGGATGCTGACTTATCCATAAGCCACCAAACTTTTCCTGGAATTCATCCTTGTGTCTCACATCATAGTAAGCACGAAGCATACTGATGAACAAACTCTTACCAAAACGGCGAGGGCGAATGAAAAAGAGGTTGCGAGCCTGACTTTCCAATTTTGGCAAATACATGGTCTTATCGACATAGTATAGATTGTCTCTTCTTACTACATCGAAATCCGATACGCCATATGGTACTTCTTTTAACTGATTCTGCTCCATGACACTATTGTTTAAAAACACCTTTTTTGGGGGCAAAGATACAAAAAATAATGATACAAGCAAAGGAATAGCCCGAAAAAAATAGCGAGACAGAAAAAGTTCAGCTGAGAAAAAACGAAAAGGCAGCTGCTGGCATCCTTCTAATGCCAACAACTGCCTTTCCTTTATTTATCTATGCAACTACTGTTTAAATTCTCTCAAATTGAAAGAAGAACGGCTGTTAAGCGAAGTTCTTCATATTAGTTCTTGCACCATACTCAGCGCATCCGGCAACGATCATTGCCAAAATCATACCTAATACCATCATAACTTTTATCCTTTCTCTATATTTATCTGTTATCCTAATCTTTACCTTATTTCGAATCAACTTCCTGGAAGCATCCGGAGATGCCTCTCAAGGTTTGATTACTTGCCGAGGCTAATCTTCTTGTTGACATTTACAACCTCTGCAAAAAGGGCAGCTACAACTGCCAGTGTCATTACTAATACCATCATAATCGTTATCCTTTCTTTACTTTAATTATTCGTTATTCAATCTTTTCGAGTGCAAAGGTAATGCCTTTTTGTGTACGCACACAATGTTTTTGAGAAAAACTTCAAAAAAGGGCCGTTTTCTTGATTTTCATCAAATTCTGTCATAGGAAATAGGGCAAAATGACATGTCAATCCAGGTTTTCTCAATCTTTAGAACACTCGTATTTACGATGAAACACCAGGAGACAGAAGGCTCCAGCCAATGCCATCGGTACACCGATGAGCGCAGGGTAATTATATCCCAATCCCATCGCCACGGGGATTCCGCCCAAGAAAGCACCCAGGGCATTGCCCAGATTGAAGGCTGCCTGAATGCAGCAACCGCCTAGCATCTCGCCACCCTCGCTGTGCTTCACAATGAGAAACTGCTCTGGCGAACCTATACCGAAAAGGCAGGCACAACTGATAAACATCATCGCTGCCGATACCCAACCGATATGCGACAGAAAGAAGGTAGCCAGCAAGGCTGCGGCAGCCAGAAACTGCAGATAGCAGGTAAAGCGGCCCGGCTTGAATCTATCTGCCAGCAAGGCACTCACCTGGTTTCCTACCACCATTCCCAAACCGGCAAGAATCATCAATACCGAAATTGATGCCGCATGGAATCCACCATCTATCTGCAAAAGCGGAGAGATATAACTGAACCAGCAGAGAATACCGCCGTTGCCTAGGAAAGTAGCAGCGATGATAAGCCAGGGAGCCAGATGGCGCATGAACCGGAACTGCGCCTTCATACCCTTGTTAGGCAGAGCCTCTACATCAGGAACCCACTTGTAAATCATATAGAGCGTGATGACGCCCAACGCCACCGACATGAGAAAAGGCACTCGCCAGGAGATGGTATGACTCAGGAAGGTGCCCAGCGGAACACCCAGCAGATTGGCAAACGGCATACCGGCACACATCATCGCCACCGCCTTGGTACCCTTTCCCTCCTTTGCCATCTTCACCGCCACGATGGTAGCCGTACCGAAATAGGCACCATGAGGAAGTCCCTGGATGAAGCGGGCACAAAGCAGAAGCCCGTAACTAGGGGCTATCGTAGCGATGATGGCTCCCAGAATCACTAGTGAAGTAAGAAACAAGAGTATATTCTTGGGGCGATACTTATGCATCAATATCAGCGAGAAAGCACCGGCGCATACACCCAGTGCATAGATAGAGATGAGATGACCAGCCTGAGGGATGGACACATTCATGTTGTGCGCCACATCGGTGAGAATTCCCTCAATAATAAATTCTGCGATGCCCAGGGTAAATGTACCCAAGGCGAGTGCAAACAATCCTTTTTTCATACGTTAATTATCCTTATCTTTTTATCCTAAGTTTGTTTTCAGGGTGCAAAATTACAAAAATCTCTACACATATAAATGATAAGGGGGCAAAAACTTTGCCCTTTCAAGATTTATTAGTAATTTTGCACTCAAAAATAAAAAGAAGAGGGATGAAGCGGATGCTGAATCCCTCTTTCATCATCAACAATAAGTAGAATGCCTATGCTGAATATTGCAGAATATTTTCCAATTACCGACCCTACGCTGATCTTCTTCGTAGTGCTCCTCATCATCCTCTTTGCCCCTATCATCATGGGTAAACTCCGTATCCCGCACATCATCGGAATGGTGCTGGCGGGTATCCTCGTGGGCAAATACGGACTGAACATTCTGGAACGAGATGCATCTTTCGAGCTGTTCGGCAAGGTGGGACTCTACTACATTATGTTCCTCGCCGCCCTGGAGATGGACATGGAGGGTATGAAGAAAAACAAATCGCGGCTTATCATCTATGGTCTGCTCACCTGCTTCGTTCCCTTCTTCCTCACCTTCGGCATGAGCATCTGGTTACTGCACTATTCCACCAGGGCATCGTTTCTGCTGAGCTGCATCATGGCTTCCAATACCCTGATAGCCTATCCTATTGTTTCCAGATATGGTCTGCAGCAGAAACCGAGCGTTACGCTGAGCGTGGGTTCCAGCATGCTTTCGCTCCTGATAGCGCTCATTATGCTGGCAGGTCTCGTCGCCTCGTTCTCCAAGCACGACGGCGTTCTCTTCTGGCTTTTCTTCACCGCCAAGTTTGCCGCATACTGCGGAGTAATGATATTCCTGATACCGCGACTCACAAGATGGTTTCTGCGCCGGTACAGCGATTCCGTGATGCAGTTTATCTTCGTGATGGCGATGCTCTTCATGAGTGCGGCTCTCTCGCAGATGGTGGGCATCGAGGGCGTGTTCGGTGCCTTCTTCGCTGGTCTTATATTAAATAGGTATATCCCGCACGTGTCTCCGCTGATGAACCGACTGGAGTTTACGGGCAATGCGCTCTTCATCCCTTACTTTTTGATAGGTGTGGGCATGCTCATCAACGTGGGACTGCTTTTCCAGGGCAGTCATATCCTTTGGGTCATCTTCTGCATCGTGTTCTTCGGAACCTTGGGAAAAGCCATCGCAGCCTATGCCGCCTGCTTCGGTTTCCGGTTGCCGCTTTCATCAGGTCACATGATGTTCGGTTTGACTTCTGCCCATGCCGCCGGCAGTATCGCCATGGTGATGGTGGGTATGAACCTCCTGGTGGGTCCGAATACCTATCTGGTGAACGATGACATGCTGAATGGTGTGGTGATGATGATTCTCTGCACCTGCGTCATCTCTTCGATGCTCACCGACTGGAGTTCCAGAAAGATTATCCTCCGCGACAAGGAGCTTCCAGATGCCGAGGATACCAAGAAGGCAAGCGATGAGAAGATTCTCATACCGGTGAAGTATCCGGAATATGCCGATAATCTGATGAGTCTCGCCTTCCTGGTGAGAAACCAGAAGCTGAACAGAGGACTGGTCTGCCTGAACGTAGTGTATGATGACAAGGATATGCGATACAAGCAGGAACAGGGCCGACAGCTGCTGGATCATTGCAGTCAGCTTGCCGCAGCCACCGACGTGATGACGCAGACGCAGGTTCGCATTGCAGCCAACATCGCCAACGGTATCAAGCATGCCTTCAACGAGTTCCAGTGTTCCGAAATCATCATCGGCATGCATATGCATCCGGAGGTTTCGCCTAAGTTCTGGGGAGAGTTTCATCAGAGTCTCTTCAATGGTCTGAGCCGTCAGATCATCATGGCACGCATCAAGCAGCCGCTCAATACCATTCGCCGAATACAGGTGGCAGTACCATCGAGGGCAGAATTTGAACCGGGTTTCTACCGCTGGGTAGAGCGACTGGCGCGCCTGTCAGGCAATCTGGATTGCCGCATCCAGTTCCACGGCAGGGAGGAGACCCTGGCACTCATCAATGAGTACATCACCAACCGACATCAGGAAGTACGTGCCGAATACACCCTGATGCAGCATTGGAACGAGATGCCTCAACTTGCCTCCCACATGAGCAAGAACCATCTCTTTGTGGTGGTGACAGCCCGAAAGGGAACCGTTTCCCACAAGTCGGCATTAGAGCGATTGCCGGAAGAGCTAACCCGCTTCTTCTCGGGCACGAACCTGATGATTATCTTCCCAGACCAGCACGGAGATTCATCGGGCAATGTACTGACCTTTGCCGAGCCTCAGCACCAGGAGGAAATCAGTGCCTACGTGGCATTCAACCAATGGTTCAAAAAGAAATTCAGAAAATAAAGAGAAAACAAAGGATACTAAAAAAAGGTCGCCAGCATTTTGGCGACCTTTATTAGTATATCCCGGATATCCACCGCTAGGCGTCCCAGCGGATTTGAAATCCGCTGTAAAAAAATGTCCAACTTATTAAACCCTGGGATTTGTAATCCCGTCAACAAGCAAAAAAGAAGCGGATTTTAAATCCGCAAAATAAATTGGTCGAACATTTTTTAACGCCGGATTGCAAATCCGGGGGACGCCTGGCGGAAGACAATGGCAAGTAGAATACCTGATGTTGAAATCAAAGAAGTTCGCAAGATTGTTTATTCTATGGTCGGAACCGAAATAGCGAAGAAAGGTGCTCGCGTAGATTGCAGATACTATTTAATTTGATGGCTAATAAAAAAATAACCGAAAAATAATTTTTTATTAATTGATTCACATTAATTTGATTATCAGACAGATGCATTTTTCTTATCATTTTATTTTTAGCTAAAACACAGAAAATAAAATGATAAGAAAAAGGCATAACCGATTTGCGTCAAATGGTTCTACAGTATCTCAGCTATGCAGAAGACGAAGGCGCCAAACGAGATAGCATATACGAATATCTTATGGATGTTCTTCCGCAAAACAAGACGGAAGAGCAACAACTACGACTATTGGGAGATTTGCTTAAGACTATGAAATTGGAAGAGATGATTAAAACAAATGGTCGCAATTGGTATCTTTTGTCATAATTCGTCGAATTTCGACGAAAAGCAATATATTTTCGTCGAAACTTTATTAGCTACGTCGAAATTCGACGGATATAGCGATTTTAAACCACGATGCTCATCCTGCAGACGCATGGCACTTTCGTACACTTGCTTTAAACAGGAAAGAAACATCAAGGACACTACGGAAACTTCTGCGGTTACTACGGAAACAACTACGAAAACTCCCTCTGTAACTACGGAAACTCCTGCCAATACTACGGAAACTATTCTAAAAATAATCTGCAATAATCCAAAAGTCACAACAAAAGAGATAGCATCTGCATGTGGCATAACAGAAGATGGGGTTGCCTATCATATCGCAAGCGGATGAACGAACTTGGTATATCATGCCTTAATCATAGAGGACATATTATAGCGAATTCGTCACTATTATAGCGGAATATCATTTTGAATCCGTCAAAAAATGACGAGATTTATAGGGAAAACAACTAATTATAGCGAATTATATCGAAAAGTGTGTCATGATACTAAAAAAGGTCAAATGATGTCCAGGATTAAATTAGACTTAAAAAAGCAGGAAATTGTGGCAGTAAAACTTAAATTAATTATCCTTTGATGCCAGTTTTACAGAGTTTTTTGTCAATCATGGCACAAACTGTTCACTTATAGTATAAAAACAGTGTGGCACATAACTTGCTAATTCATAAGATGAAAGCTGAAGCCGAAAGGGCAAGGGGAACAATAAGAACCCTAAGCAATTACATTTGAGGGTTTCTAGAAATCCTTGAGTCCCGACAGCCGAAGCAATCATTATTAAAAAGGATAAATATAAAAAACAATGAGAAATCCCGACAGAGCCGATAGGCGAAGAGAGGATGAGAAAAATAAAATTCGGAGGTTTTACATTATGTTGTTAGCTCGTAGAAATAATAGTGTTTCAAATTGGTTGAATAGTTGGTTTAATGACAACTTCTTCGATACTGAATTGATGCCACACATGAACGCCACTGCTCCTGCAGTCAACGTCAAGGAGGATGCTACAGCTTACACCATGGAGATTGCGGCACCTGGTTTGAAGAAGGATATGGTCAAGATGAACATTGATAAGGATGGTTATCTGAATGTATCTATCGAGAACAAGGATGAGAAGAAGGAGGAAAAGAAGGAGGAAAAGAAGGAGGAGCATTACTTGCGTCGTGAATTCTCTTACAGCAGCTACTCTCAGAGCTATGCTTTACCTGAGGATGCCAACCACGAGAAAATTTCTGCTGAGGTCAGTGATGGTGTCTTGAAGATTGAGATTCCTAAGGTAGTTAAGGAAGAGAAGAAAGACGATGTTAAGCACATAGAGGTTAAATAATTACTCATAACGTGCTAAACAGTTTTCTTGATGACTTTCATAAGCATTGGAAAATAATTAAAACGGAGGCTAGTTCTAGAAATGGGGCTAGCCTTTTTTTATATACTTCGGTCTCGTACCCACAATAATCCTAGCATCTGAATAATCTGTCGAATCTTGACGGATATAGCGAAGTAAATCAACTAAAAAAGGTCGCCAGCATTTTGGCGACCTTTTTTAGTATCATATTTATTTCGTATTCAGAACCAGCTTCTTGGCTTTCATCTTTTCACCAGCTACCGAAAGCTCTATCTTTCCTGGCTTATCGCCTGCTCTCAATATCACGAGAGCAGAACCCTGGAAGAGATTGCGCTGAATGATCTTCTCCAACTGAGTTTTTCCGATATGAAGTTCATCAGATGCGATGTTTCCATTATCCACCGCCACGATATTCGCATCGCCCTTCACCTGGAAGGTCAACTTATCGAAAGCCTTGGCATCCTTCATGTTCAGCACTCTTCTGCCCTTCTTATCCACGGCATAGATGCGAACGTGCATCAGATCCTTACCGTCAGCATGCCAGGTCTCCATATCCGGAACCAGCTTCAGAGCCACAGCCTCGCCCGTAGTCTCTATCTGATGGCGAGCCACCACCTTGCCGTTTTTCTTAGCCACAGCCACCAGAGTGCCTGGAGCATAGGCGATGTTGTCCCACTTGATGCGGGCACGGAGCTTAGGGTCGTTGCTGTTCTTCTTCACTCCCAGACTCTTGCCGTTGAGGAAGAGTTCCACCTCGTCGCCATTGGTATAGGTATAGAGCGAAACCTTCTCGCCTGCCTCACGGTTCCAGTTTTCAGAAAGCTTTCCGGCAGAAACATTGATGCCATTCCACTGGATGTTGCCACCCGATTTCTCGATAACACCGATGTGAACGGTTGGCTCGTCAGTAAACATGCTCTTCACGAAATAAGCATCTGGCTTTGGCTGAAGAGAAAGGTCGAACACACCCTGATTCCAACCCTTGATAGGCCATCCCATGCTCTCGCCCAGATAATCGATGGCACCCCAATAGGCAAGACCAATCACCTTGTCGAGATCCATCTCGTAGAAGTTTGGTCCCATGGCAGCCACACTTGCCTCACTCTGATAGAAGGTTTTCTCCGGATAGCGCTTGTTGTCGCCAGGGAAGTACATGTAGCGATAGTTATATGAATTCACCTCAGTCTCTATTGCCAGATCGGCTGGGATGGAATCCGTCTCCAGGTTGCGATAGCGGGGATGCATCGCCACGGTGGTGAGTCGGGTATCGTCATAACGGTGCAGCAACTCCTTCTGAAGCTTATAAGCTGTAACGCCCCAATCGTTGAAAGGCAGGTTGCTGTATTGCTGCAACTCATTTCCCAGGCTCCACATCACCACCGAAGGATGGTTTCTGTCTCGCTTCACCCACTCTGGAACATCCTTCTGCCAGAGACTCTCCCAATCCACTCTGCCACCGGCATACTGGGTGAGCCACTTGTCGTAAAGCTCATCCACTACCAGGATGCCATACTTATCGCAGAGTTTCAGGAAATCCTCGCTATATGGATTATGAGAGGAACGGATATGGTTCATTCCGAATTTCTTCATCAGTTTCAGTCGCTTCTCGATGGCACGCGGATAGGCGGCAGCACCCAGGGCACCGAGGGTATGATGATTGGCATAACCCTTGAGGAGACCCTTCTTGCCGTTCACCAGCAAGCCCTTCTGTGGGATGATTTCGATGGTGCGCACACCAAACGGCTCCTTTATCTGGTCGGCGATGTTGCCCTCACTGTCATAAAGCGTCACCTCGGCAGTATATAAATAAGGTGAATCCGGCGACCACAACTTGGCGTTTTCCAAAGAGATACTTGGCAATTCATACTCTCTGTCTCTCCATTTGGCATTGAAGTGGATGTCGTTCTTCTGCTCAGCCACCACCTTGCCATCGGCATCGAGAATACGAACGCCCACCGGCATCTTGGCTGCTGTCTGTCCCTTAGCCACCTTCTGCTGGTTGATGATTTCCGCCTTGATCTTCACCTCCCTGTTGCCCTGTGTACGGATAAAGAGCGGATGGCGAGGGAAGAACAGGTCCTTATTGGTGACGATGAGATTGACATCACGATAGAGACCGGCACCCGTAAACCAGCGGGAGTTGCTTGGATTTTGCGTATCCGCCTTGACTGCGATTTCGTTTGTCTGTCCCCATTTCAAGAGTTTGCTCAGGTCGATATCGAAGCCCAGGTATCCATAGTCGGTACCACCGATTCGCTTACCGTTCAGATAGACATCTCCTACCAGCATGATGCCCTGAAAGTCGAGCACGATGCGCTTTCCCTTCCATTCATCCTTGGGAGTGAATTCGTAGCGATACCAGCCGATGCCCATCTCCTTGAATCCACGGGAACTCAATCGGCTGCGCACATTGCTGCCCGCATCGCTATTGTCAGGTCGCTCGCTGGCATCCGGAGCCACCCAGTCCTGTCCTATCAGGAAATCATGTGGCAGATTCACCACATCATCCCCGCTCTGAGTAGTTTTCAACTCAGAGATATTCTTCACATCTCCACGATGGAACTGCCATCCCTGGTTGATGCTGATGGTATCGCGCACCGCTGCATCAGCCGAAAGGGTTCCCATCAAAGGCAAACCGCTCAGCAGCAACGAGGCGAAAAGTATTGTCTTTTTATTCATTTCAAATTAGTCGAGATGAGTTTACCGAAGATGGCAGATAGTGTCC
>JABLTK010132034.1_pt1 | contig 12055 bp, 17 predicted proteins | sample 7160131 | NCBI WGS metagenome assembly JABLTK01 (sample SAMN14651221, study PRJNA627086) | human gut metagenome | isolation source: feces | host: Homo sapiens
AATTTGGAAAAGGAAAGGTATTCATAGCAATCTAGGGAGTAAAATTTGTGTTTGGCGCTACAGGCTTCACCGGCTACTTTGTGGATGTGTTGTAGGCCTTTTACATTGATCTGATTATAAGCAACTCTACCTTTGAGGATCTCCCTGATCCGGCCCTTGGTGTCTTAGGTTTGGGTGAGAAGGCCTGTAATCCCACTTGCATTGATCCCATCTACAACAGTATCCATGATAGTCTTACGTGGGCTGACAATCTGTTTACAATGTGTTTTGGTCTGAGTACTGGTATCTTGGCTATCGGTACTTACGATCGTCGCTTCCAACAGGGCGAGATGCTATGGACAGTGCAGCGAGAGAATGAGTTGGGCTACACATACGATGTATACGATATGAGAATCCAAAATATGACTTTTGTTGATTGGCAGGTGAAGACGAAAATCTATCTTGATTCGTAGAAACCGATTCCTGCGGAAATCAAAACGAATGATAATTATATTCGTTTGCCCAAATCGATTTGGAGACAGTATATTCAGAGTATGAAAAATCGATATCCAGATCTGCCTGGTGATTCTGATGGATATGAAGTGATGAATAGGTGTGGTGAATGAAACGGTCTTCTATGGTCTGGCAATCGATGATATTTCAAACTATCCCACCTTCGATATTCGTCTTTCTGGTATCCTCTTCCACCTCCCTCCTGAACAGTACTTCATTCCCTTAGATCCTGTAGAGAATGGGTACATCATTGGTATACGCAGCTGGGATCAAGTAGGCATGCGACGAGGAACTGAGATGTAGGAGACGATTGGTCTTGGATTGGTGTTTTCGCGAGGTTATTTGACCGTGTTTAAGCGTGAATTAACAGGATTCGCAACAGCGAATAAGGAGAATTGCAACGGAGGAGATGACAAAACTGGTGTTGGCTCTGTGGAGTGGTCGAGAGAGGAACATCACTCCAAGAACAAACCTTGGTCTTTGATTGTGATTATTGTGTTGAGTGTGATTATTGTTGTATGTATTGGCGTAATGTGTGCTATGAAGTAAGATTCGGGAATGATCCTCATGGATAGGAAGAAGGAGAATGAACTGAAGAAGTCCATTGGATACCGTACCTTTGATGAGGCTGTGAGAGAAATCTGCCATTTTTGTTGAAGCTAACAAGAAATTGCTAACCTAATTCCATTTTAATATCTTTACATAGCCGATAGACAGATTCGACTGTTTCCTGATTCGGAATATCCACTTCTGTGATGATTTTCTCGATTCTATTCATGAATTCAAATAGTTTGGATGAACTTTTTGGTAGTGTTCTTTCGTTTGTTCAATTCTTGCTTCAGCTTGTCTACACTCATTTTGGCGGATTTGTCCAGAACTTTCATCTTCTCCACACGTTTTTTGACTTCTTTGATCGATATCTTCTAGCGATGATCACTTGAATCCCAATATTCCTACTCCATCGAATACTTCTGGAATCTTTTGAATAAGTTCGTAACACTTCTTCTTTCGTGATTTTAGTTCCTTTGTCACCTTCGTATAGATCTCCTTACATTCTGGCTTTCCTCTATATTTCATAGGATTCTATTAAGAAGAACCTCAATTTCGCTGGAACAAGAGATTCGAACTCACTTTCAGTTATGGTGAGGGATTTGTCGACTAGCTTCCTCAGAGTGTTGTATTGAGCTATGGAGTAAGATAGGATTGTATTTCCTACTCTGTGCTGACATGAGAAGAAGAAACTGAGATTACCAGATTTCTTTCTACTCTCTATCTTCACATATGGATATCTTTATTCCATGAAGAAAGGGTGACTTGAATGAACTGATTAACAAACAGTGTATCAGTTTCTCTTAGCTCACATAAGGGTTTGAGTTCATTTCTTCGCCTAAGGACGTAATCGGACCATGTCCACATAACACGGTTGTATTATAAGGAAGAGTGAAAAGTCGTTTCTGAATAGAGTTAACGATCGCTTCCGAGCTATACCTCAATCCCACTCGCCACTCTTACTCTCCTCCTTCCAGATCGGTTCGGCCTATCGATCCCTTAAAGAGGGTATCTCCAGAGAACAGGAAACTTCCAAACGAATAGCAAACACAACCGGGAGTGTGCCCAGGAGTGAAGATGACATGACCCTATGTGAGAAACCAGTAATTTGCATACCACACGAGTTCCAACTTCAATGGCTTGTTTATCTTTGAGGAAGTTGAAGGGAATCTTGAGACCCAACTCCTTAGCTTCCTTCTCAACAGCTGATAAAAGTGGATAATCTGCCTTATGCATATATACAGGAATTTCGCCAATTTCGTTAAATAATTGAGCAATTCCACTGCAGTGATCATGATGACCATGAGTTAGAAAAATGCGATCAACATGACATTAAGAAGACAGAATACAATGTCATTTCAAGGATATATTGACTTCACATTTCTCAAGGGCCTCGATAATCTTCTTCGGCTCTTCCCCAGGGTCGATTAAAGCTCCTATAATTGATAATGATAGAGACATCGAAATACCCATTTTCACACGATCATCCCACATCAAATAAGCATTCTCCTGATACGCGCCGTTTGGAATCATGTATACCTTTAAAAGCGCTGGGCGATGCTCTCCACAACCGCACTAGAAGTAACAACACGACATGGAAGAAGATACACCTAATTGTCAAGAACACCATCTAGTGTGTACCATCTCCGCCACACTGGCCGTCACAATCTCCTCCGCTACATCCTCCCCCGCAACCGCAACCACCTCCACAACCACCACAGTGGTGAGCACGAATGACTGTCATTCTAGATGCGACTCTTGCTATCGAAGGCTTTACGGAACGAACAAGGAACATGAAGAGAAGTATGCCATTTCTTTTCATGTTTGCTACAGAAAGTTATGTCCAGGCACGAAGAGGAAAGCATGGGACATCTCGGTTTGTTTATTTGCAGAGGTTAGTAACTGAATATCAAGATACGCAGAAACTGGGTATTATTTCTATTTCTAGTGAATGTGTAGAGGCACAACGACAGATTATTGCTAATTTGGCGAACTTTGCCTATGATCCCTACAACTATGTGATTATGAGGGAGTTGAACATTGTAGTTTATGTTAAACAAGACTCAACCCTAGTTGGATTTGTTTTTAGATGGATTATCGGAAGAAGATCGTATTATCCAAGAATATGCTATTGGGGGAATTTGCAATTGTTCCTGTGGTAGTTGCATATCTCTGTATTGATATAGATCACGAATTTGCCCTTCACATTCTTTCTGACAAGTCCAACATCCAAGCCATTTTACGGTTACTATCGTCAACCAACGAAAATACAGTGATATCTACATTAACGACACTATATTATTTGTGTGCCTGTCCTGAGGGAATTCAGAGTATTCTCTGGGATTACTGGTAATGAATAGCTTGTCAAAAGAAGAATGTCTCAAAGGCAATACACGCCTATGCCTCTTGTGATAATCCAAAGCTTAGCAACATTGCCAAGTGTTTGGAAAGAATAAACTAGTTGATACATAGTATTCTGTTTGATACAAGTACATTCGAACCAACATTCGGTCTGTAGAATGTTGAAGAGGGTAGATGCTAAGATGAAAAGTAGACTATCCTAAAGGTCAGAAGAGACCGTTTAACTCCTTGAACAAACAAATTTATTCATCCGAATCCGATATACTACCAAAACGATTGCTTGCCTTTCCGATATAGGAAGATTCCTATCCATGAGTCACTCCATTAATTCCCACCGTCATTCTCTGTGTAGAACCGCGAGGCATATTGATACGCTGATACGACGTATTATAACCATCCTCCATACGACGCTGATTCGAGTAATTACGATATCCACTCGTCGGTTTATAATTACGGCGACCATCATTGCGAGTACGATGTTCTCCGAAGTTATCCGGCTGGTTTCGAACGTCACCACTCACCTCACGATGCATATTCCCGTCCCGACGTATATTGCGACGATGGTAGTTGTCATCGCGAGGACGCTCATCAAGAGAACGGTTATCACGCTCGTCACGTCGATTGCGTCCATCACGGTCATCGCGATGGTTACGACCACCACGTCCTCCACGACCTCGTGTAGAACCCCTACGGTGCAAGTTTCTATTCATGACCAAGTCCACTCACATGTACGGATCGAAATAGACATCAAAGACATAGCTTTGGATGCTACGGCCATTCTTAATCAGGGCTGAACAGAAGTCGTCAACATCGAAAAAGGTCACAATGACATCCCGTTTGTTCTTTGGGTCTGGATCTTCAATTTCCATTCTCTATAAATTCAGCAATGTATTGGAACCAAACCTGTGGCTCAGGAAGTCCAAAGAATTCTTCAATGTGCTTCTTTGTGACATAACGTGGCAACTCCTTCAAAATAAGCTACAAATGACTCTCTGGAAGTATAAGTACCGAATAACTATCCAATTTGGCAAGTTGTTTGATGCGTTTGCATAATTCCTCCATTTCATCCTTAAGATGTGATTCTGGTTCCCTATAAATGACTATGAACAGAAGGTGATTGCTCTTCAATAATTTCGTCGTTGTCGATATACTCGTCATCTTCACTTAGGTTCCATTTGTTTAGAAGGGGAGCAGGTGCAGACACTTCCGAACTCACTTTGGACATACTGGCAACCGGATGAACCAAACAAGGCTTTCTAAGGGTTTTGATGAGAACTGTAAAACCCCGAGCATTTCGGCTCTTTTAATTCAATGTATGCTGAATAACAGAATGGGAAAACGATACTATGGATTAGATATTGCTAAGGGCATTTCTGTTCTGGGAATGGTTTTGTCCCATTCGTTTATGGGTACGGCTGCAAAATGGAAATCGTCTATTCTGTTTAGTTTAGTTGCCAAGATACCTACTGTTCTTCTATATGTTTTGATGGTACCGATTTGTCTCTTCTCGCAAATGGGATCCCTTTTCTCTCTAATTTCTGCGATTTGCGTAACACTATCCTTTTTAAATGTTTCAAAAAAAGGATTTGGAGTTGTTTGGCGTTATTTGCTAATGAAGATGGTTTATGCTTTTCTCCTCCGAGGGATTGAGATTTTTTGGAATCAGTGGACAGTGGATTGGGACTTTTTCGAGACAGGGAAGATGCAGTTACCTGTTGTGGATATTCCTTTTTATAGTCACACTCTGGATTGTATTGGTCTTATTGGATGGTTCGTTCCACTTCTCATTTATTTGATACGTTTAGTTCCTTTTTTGAAGGATTATCGTATTCAGGTTGCGATTCTCTATGTTTTGTCTGTTGTTATTACTATTTTCTCTCGTGATATGGCGAGTGCTGGTGTGAGAGCCGAAGAGTATTGTCGTACTAATAATCTCTACTTCTTTGCCTATCTCTTCTCCAAAATAGGAAAAGGGCCATTTCAGATTCCTCAGCTACTTCCCTTTGGATTGATGGGAGGAGCCATTGGGATTATCTTGCATTCTACTGTAGTTTTGAGCCCATTGTGGTGGTTTTTTCTTCTGAGCACTGTCGGAAACGTTATTATCGGAGGGATCTTGCTCACCCACGTTGATGACTTTGTCACTGAATTGTTTGAGAGTTTCAAACCAGAGGGTTTTATGATCATCATCGCCTCGGTCCAATTTCTCTTCATCCTTATCTGTATGGTTCTGGTAGATGATACCAAACGTTCTCCAGCGAAGCGATATCGCGTATTGCATCATACAACGTTTCTCCGTCGTATCAACACACTCTCTCTCTCAGCCTACGTGTTGGAACCCTTTCTCTCCAAACAGGTATTTCTCGTTCTTCAGTTGCCTGAGCTCTTTGGTACTGCGATTGACTATGAGAAAGAAGAGTGTCTGTGGTCGTGGCCCGTGGTGGCTCTCTATTCCTTTCTAGTCGTGCTGTTGGCCATTTTCATCGCCCGTATCTGGGAATACGGCGACTTTAGGTTCTCGATCGAGTATCAGCTTGGGTTTCTCATGCAGTGGCTCTTTGGAAGGAGCTGTGATAAAGTTGATTATAAGAAGAACATTTATGGACCTTTACGGGAACTGCAGGAGGAAATTGCGAATCCAAGAGTGTCTGCAGTAGATGTAGTTACTGATGAAATGGATTAGTTGCATGATTGTTTATTGGAATATGTGAATGTGATTGCGATGGTTGTAGTTTATAGTGCCTATTAGCAGCCGAAGTATATTCATTAGCTGTTGAGAAACTCGTTGTTGGAATATGCGTTTTATGTGTATGCAGCTATCACCTGCCATTCCATTTTCTTGAACTATTCATACTACAAACCAGCTCATGAACAGGATATCAACAAAGAGTACAATCAACATCAAAAGATAAAAGAGACTTCAGGACGATCTTTAGAGAGTAGCAACTAGATACAATCTCTTCCATAAGGGCAATATCGTCAGGTTGATGGCCATTCACAAGCAAAAAGTGACGAGTGAGTGAATCGACCTATAAATAAGCCAATATCATCTAATAACTACTTCTTCACTACTCGAGTTGGAATTCACCAGCAACTCCATCACCTTATCGAGATTGACTGCATACTTGCATAGTGGACACAAAAACTAGCGTAAAAGGAATAACCAAAACCAACTTTAACGGATGCAATCGACGCCTTGCAGTGTTTGATATCATAGTTGAAAAAGACCTGAGCAAGTCGTGGACCCTCTTCACTTCCACAGATATCGCATTTTGAAGGTTCTTTCGGTATTATAGCATGTTTAAGCGCCTGTGTCTCCGTGATTCCATTTGGATAATATACAGGAGAGAGGATCGGGCACTTTAACTCAATAGATTTGAAAAGAATGGGTATATACTCCATCTTATGGTAAAGAAAGCGACAAAAAAGAAGACAGGAAGAACGGGAATTGGATGATACTGACGATGAATAGAACTGTGAGTTAGATCAAGAAGAAAGTCTCAAAAATGAAGAGTGGAGACACTCTATAGGAAAAGTGGAGAGTTTGAACTAGGTCATTCATTTTGGGTTCTACACGGAATGCGTCGGAGACGTGGTGAACTGCTCGTTCAGATGTGTAACAGCGGTTTCAAATCCGAAAGTCCTTCCAAGAGAATTCGTATGTCCTTGTTAGTCTCATATTGATGATCAAGGAGTGGACCCACCACCAGTAATCGTTCCTCATATTAATTTTCCCACTCCATCGTCTCCTTCTCGATCACCATCAAGGAAGAAGACAACAATTGTATTATCGACTCCTCCCCGTCAATCCCGTTCAGTACATACATCTCCTGAGAAGCATATTCGTTTTTCTGTAATTCAGTTGGAAGCGAGGTGATTCGTTAGATTCCTGGAGAAGAGCATCCTGTTGAACCAAAACGTCCAGAAAATTGGTCTCCATTGACGACAACGAGCATTACGTTGGATCGTGATTACACTCTTCCAAGTAAACGGAGTACGCTTAAACGATTACTGTATTTTAAGGACGTTGTTCAGGGAGAGAGAACTGCATTACCATTGGTAGAACGGGAGACAGACTCATTTCTTCTCTCTGAGGATGAGTCTTTGGTATCGCCTCCGCTTCCTTCTCTTCCTCCTTTGCCTTCCGTTCTGGAGGAATTCGTTGATGAAACTGAAGTCCAGCCAATGTCGAGTATAATGACTGAAGAAGATAAAGTGGAACAATGTGGAGAGAATATGTTGACTCCCTCACAGGAGAGGCTAGCAGTTCACTCCTCCGAAATCTTGTCAACTCCTTCACAGGAGAGTTTATCAACTCCCTCTACAGAATGCCTGTCAACCCCCTCTACAGAAGATCAACCTTTCGAGATCCAACATCTGTCGGAACTACCGCTTCCGATAGAACCACAGGCTTCTCCCAACATATCAACCATTAACCACCTTCACAGGAAAACCACAATCCAAGCAGAATCATTGTTTTCCTCTGTGTTCCAAAAAACCAAGGCATTCATCGCATCCCTTTTTCATCCTTTTTCTTTTTCTTTTTGTGCTTGTTGGAACAAACAGGACAAACAACAGAGGGTTCTTCATGAAGTGAAGACGATATAATCTCCTTCACTGCCATCAGATTCTCTTCAGTAGGTCTATCAAAATAAAAGTTGTAGACAACTGGAGGATTCATCGCAGTAAATCGAAGAGAGGGATCAACCGAAAGAGTGTCAGGCGAAGAGCAACAACAACCCATCAAAGAAAGAGTGAAGAGTGATATAGAAACAAACACATCCCTTTCCCCATTACTTCGTAGAAACCACCTCCTTTACCTTCTTTTCAATGGTTTCTGTTACCTTGTTGATGGTTGAATCGATCTTGTCTTCGTGCTTACTCAGAAAAGGACTCACACAATCTCTGTACAATACATTTGCCAACTATAAATGAGAACATCAACCTATGAGAACATCAATGTCAGGAATGAAACAACAAACCAACATCACAATCTTCACAATGTAGTACATGACATTCCTATAGTTTATCCCATCACAAATGTGGTACAATTTCGCGAAAATGGAGACAATCGACTCAATAATACTAAAGAAACCAAATACAACCCAATAAGTTAGCCTAGAGTGACACAAAATCCATAATACTGACCACTTTGTATCATCTTCTCGATCCTTCGAGTTGAGTGCTACAAGGGAGAAATAGGCAGGATAAACGAAACCAATCATATTCCTACGAATTATTCTTGGTGTCCAACAAGACGAGATGAAAGGGAGACCCAAAAGAAGATAGCCCAACACAACAGCAGCACCAAGCATACACAACACAAGATGGCAACGGCGCATATTTGTCTTCTTCTCCCAAGACTTGAGGAACTCTAATCTCAACAACTACGTTAATCAACTACCGATATCCTTAGTCTTCTCATCAATCAAACTGAAATAGTGATTAATACACTCCATACTCTGAATTGACTTTAATTGTAAACAAGAATGCGAAAAAAGAACAACACACATCCCCACGGGAATTGCAACAGACATTCATCATCAGTAACTCCTTTCTAACTGCATTCACCGTTGTCTAATCTCTCTCTTCTATTGTTTCAAACTGCAAATGACTGTTACTCGTAACTCTTCATTCAACAAAGCGCATTCATCCTCTTCATCAACACTGGTCTCAGCCTTTGTTTGTGAGCTGAATAGATGAATTCCTTCATAGGAAGCAAACGAACCGAGATGGACTGAATGATACCGAGATGTTCTACTTATCACTTCTTCTTGTTTTGTACAATAGAATATAGAGATATCCAGCTAGAATTCCACTCAAATGACCCAAGAAAGAGACACCAGGGAAGAGAGACATATAGAACAGTTCAACCCATGTAAAAAGTGCAAATCTATGTTGTGAAATGAAACGAAATGATTAACGGAGAATGAGGTGAAGTTTGATACGAATGATACACTATCTTGTATCCGAATAGGACACAACTGTAACCAAGAGAATAATCAAAATAAGGACCAGAATAGAGATTCAACGCATTTAACAACCAAGCAAAAAAGACAAACAAGCTAATCGTAACACTATGAATCCAATATTACATCCCAGAAACAATCATGAGGAAGACTGTCATGAGCATGAAGGCTTTTGATCCCATTGCTACTTCCAAGTGTGAACCCTTCCATAGCAACGAACTGACATTATAGTAAATATGATATGAATCAAAATGCACAATATGAAACTTCACTATTCGCAGCACATCAGAAATTGATCCTGGATGAAGCACGAGATACGGGCATAGTGCCCCTGTAATAGTCACTTAGCCAATATTCTTACATGACAAGTCAATCAATGGATAATAGTCTTCCAGAATGTATATACCGATAAGAAGAAGAGCAGTTGTAATTGTTACGGGGGGCTTATAAGGCAACTGTTGATACTATAGATCATACCAACGTGAATGTTCCAACAAGAGAGTATAGCCGTAGCAAAAGGTAAAGAAAATAAACTGTATCATTCCGACTATTTCTTCTTGGCATGGTAGATGATTTGTGTTGCAAACTGTACAGATTTGATGAAATGTGAAAGAACTTGTAATATATGTAATCATCCTATTTTCTATTCTATTCTTTCGATCAGTCAGGCACGGATCGTTTTGCTTTTTCTATACTTCGCTCTTTTAGTCGGCGTGTAATGAGTGGAATTCCGAATGATAAAGATTTGTTATCAGTAATTCGTGTGGGACGGAATCAGGAAGTCTCTCTTCTTGTCCACGTGAAGCCAAATTCTAAGCGAACTGGGATTGAGTGGCAAGAAGAGATGTTGTTCATAAAGTTGATGTCCCCTCCTGTAGATAATAAGGCAAATAAGGAAGTATGCGAAGTTTTATCTGATTTGATTCATATTCCTAAAAGTCAAGTATCGGTGATTCGAGGTGGTAAATCGAGAGAGAAGGAGATATTGTTAGGTGGAGTCACCCAAGAAGGAGTTTTATTGCAATTGAAGGAGGCTTTTCAGTGTTTTGTTTGTTGTAGGGAATAGGATGTTCGTAAGAGGCAATACAAACAATATAGGTAATGTGATAGAATTTGGACAGCGGAAACATGTAAGCATTTCCAACAGAATACGATTATATGATCATTCTCTTACGTGATCACAAACTACTATAACAAACAGATCATTCTTTATTTTCCACTTTACGATCCTCAGGATCATCGATTCGCTTTCTTTCTGTAATTGGGAGATACCGATAATTCTTTCTGTAGTACAGCAGAAAAACAATCACACAAACCAGAACAATGATAATCAACCACAGAAACCAATTCGAAGATCCTACTTATAATACACAACCACAACTCCTACTTTTAATAACTACATTCACATCACCATCCTCTCCACTTCCAGCAGAATACTCTTTACAACCAGTATCAGAGACCCATTCACATGATAATACAGAGTTCGTCGATAGATCAGGAAATTCGATCTTCTTAGATGCTATAGTTATAAGCCTATTCAACCTCTTACAATCTCTCTTGATTATTATTTCCTTATTGTAATTTTCTTCTCGCTTAATAGTAAAATTTTCTCCCGAAATATGTGAATCACTACTTATCGTAAACTCCTATAATCCATACAACAATGTAGACGCTAAATCATAAGGTACACGTAGTATTAATGCTGGGTTGAACTGGATCTCCTTCAGCAAATCCTCATCAAAGAATGTGATATACTGATGTAGAGGGAAGATGGAATACTTGTACTCTGCTACAAATCACGACCCAACGTCAATTCTACTATCACTAGCAGAAATACGAGAGACATTATACTCAGTTCGAATATCATAACTACAACTACTGCTACACTTCTCATCCTTAAAATAGAACTGGCGCTTGATAATCTCGGTTGGAATGCCATTAGTCAGAACGTTAATCTGAACGGTGTGATCAGAATCTGCATGAATTATTTATCATACAAATCATCTACTATCTTCAGAATTGCATGAACACTTATAGAAACCACAATCACTTGTAACACCGGAACGGGGCGACCCACCGCTACACAACACGAAACTGAAGAGAAGAATAGAAAGAAGCACTTTCATTTCGTTGGCAATCATTTACTGGTACGATACGCCAGGGAGGCGCAATGGCGTAAAGGCAATAACGCCAATTCCGAATCCTTTAGGAATGGAAACGAGGAAATTGAAAGGAGAGGGGCCTATATCACCTCTTCGATCGATGGGGAGTGTGAGCTTGGATACAGATGAGGAGCTTGCTAAGAACACTGATACTATTGACAAGAATGCAGTAAGTAAAGTGATTCGGACTACATCAGTACGCTCAGGAACGACAGAAGAAGAATTATCGTTGTATATCACGCCTCCAGTGAAAGGATTTGAAATTACGCCTTCGTTTATCTGTCGTAAGCGATCTGGAGAAGTAATTCCGGATCCACTGAGTAACTATCGTTTTACTTGGTATCGAAGCCGAAAGTACTTTTTATGTAATGGAGAGAACTGTATTAATGCCGGAAAACAGAATGGAGAAATGAAATGCCAGTGCTTGACGTGTTTGCAGTTTGGTAACGAGCGACGATCCTATTTTTGTTGCCCAGATTGTCTAGCTAGAAATTGGAAGTATCACGTACAGTAGAAATTGTA
>JABLTK010074089.1_pt1 | contig 12052 bp, 7 predicted proteins | sample 7160131 | NCBI WGS metagenome assembly JABLTK01 (sample SAMN14651221, study PRJNA627086) | human gut metagenome | isolation source: feces | host: Homo sapiens
CTTTTATATTCATCTCTGGGTATGAATCAGAACAGCAAGGTTGAGAGCAGTAATATTTACAGCGATTATATCAATGCGGACAAGTCCGGTGATGCAGCCTCGGTTAAGACGGATAGCTATGAGATTGAGAAAGTCAATGTTAAGCGTCTGGGTGCATCGTATATCTATCTTGCTGGTACATTTAAGAATGGAGATCATATTTTGATCCGTGCCTCTTTCTCAAGCATTACAGAAAGTGCAGCACTGTCGAATCAGTTTTTCCTATATATTTCCCTGGTTGCCGCGCTTATCGGGTTTGTGGTGATGTATTTTGTCAGCAATCGTTTTCTGGGTCCGATCACTGTGCTGACGAATATTGCAAAGCGAATGTCTGAACTGGATTTCACGGCCAAATACGAAGTGAAGACAGAGGATGAAGTCGGTGTTCTCGGAAATAGCATGAATATGTTGTCTGAGACGCTGGAACAGGCGCTGGCAGAATTGAAAGAGGCCAATACGGAGCTGAAGAAGGATCTTGAGAAGAAGGAACAGATCGATGCTATGCGTAAAGAGTTCCTGTCCAATGTATCCCATGAGTTGAAGACGCCGATCGCTTTGATCCAGGGATATGCAGAGGGCCTGATGGACAACATCAATGACGATGAGGAGAGTAAAGAGTTTTACTGTGAAGTCATTGTGGATGAAGCCCGCAAGATGAATCAGATGGTGAAAAAGATCATGGATCTGAATCAGCTGGAGTTTGGCTACAATACAGTGACTATGGAACATTTTGATATCATTGCCATGATCCGTGCAGTGATCGCCAAGTCAGATATTTTATTGAAGCAAAAAGAGATCAATCTTGCCTTTGAGGAGGATGCGCCAATCTACGTATGGAGTGATGCGTATATGTCAGAAGAGGTATTTACGAATTATCTGACCAATGCCATCAACCATGCAGATGGGGAGAAACGCATTGATATTCAGCTTGAGAAGAAGGAAAAGACGGTTAAGATTACGGTTCACAATACCGGTGAGCAGATACCGGAGGAAGATCTGTCAAAACTCTGGGATAAATTCTACAAGGTGGATAAAGCGAGAACAAGGGAGTACGGCGGCAGCGGTGTCGGCCTTTCCATTGTCAAGGCATCCATGGAGCAGCTGGGACAGCCATACGGCGTTTACAACTGTGAGGACGGCGTTTCCTTCTGGTTTGAACTGGATTGCCAGGATGCGGCGGAGATGATCCAGGAACAGGCATAAGGGGATTTTGGCGGAATGACGAATGTTGGAATCCTTATAAAGATCATAGAATTCTGATAATGATAAAGAGGCTTTTGCATCAATTGATCCAGAAGCCTCTTTGCTGTTTGTATGTAGAAATCGATTCGCAATAACGTGTTGGGTTATGCTGCCATTATTCATACAATTTGATATGACCTGAAAAGTCGCCGTTAATAGTATAGTAGCAGGCGTCATCTTCAGGTTTTGCATAAATATTTAAATCCTTGATGTCTTTGATCTTGTTGCCTTCTGCAACCCAGATCTCTTTGATCTTGGCGATCAAAGCCTTTTCTTCAACCTGTCTGCCATAAGATTCTACGTAAAATGCCGTTTTCATATAAATAGCCTCCTTACTTTACCTTATGAATAAAAAAACATACATATTTATCATATTACAAAACGTCTTAAAAAGCAAATGTAAATGTAACATAAATTTCCTTTGGATTTGAAGAAATACAGACAAATATAACTAAATTGCAGATAATTTGATAAAATATCTGGCACAGATGGTGATGATGTGGTAAAATCGAAGAAACATTAACTGTTGCGTGCTAACGTAAGAAAGTATAGTAGCCTGAAAAAGGGTTTTGTTTGCTATACCTTTGGAAGCGAGTTTTGAAATAAATGGAGGATAACCTATGATAGCGATCATTGACTATGATGCGGGCAATATGAAGAGTGTGGAGAAGGCTTTTCAGTATTTAAATGAAGATGCAGTCATTACAAGAGACAGGAAAGCGATTTTGGAGGCTGACCGGGTGGTACTTCCGGGCGTAGGTGCCTTCGGTGATGCTATGGAGCGGCTTCACAGCTATGACCTTGTGGAGACCATTCAGGATGCTGTGAAGTCAGGAAAGCCGTTTCTCGGTATCTGTCTCGGATTGCAGCTGTTGTTTGACAGCAGTGAAGAGACGCCGGGGGTAAAGGGTCTTGGTCTGCTTCCGGGAGAAATCCTTCGTATACCGGCGGCAGAAGGGCTGAAGATTCCGCATATGGGCTGGAATTCTATTGATATTAAGGAAGGCAGCAGGCTTTTTGAAGGAATAGACCGTCAGTCGTATATGTATTTTGTACATTCTTATTATCTGAAAGCAAGGAATCCTGAAGATGTGGCGGCAACAACCAGGTACAGTACGGATATCCATGCTGCTGTGGAACATGATAATATTTTTGCCTGTCAGTTCCATCCGGAGAAGAGCAGTGAACTGGGTCTTAGAATTTTGAAGAATTTTGCTGATTTACGGCTGTAGGACGGAGGAAAGATATGTTTACAAAGAGAATTATTCCATGTCTGGATGTCAATAACGGACGTGTTGTCAAAGGTGTGAATTTTGTGAATCTGAAGGATGCCGGTGATCCGGTGGAGATTGCGGCAGCTTATGATCAGGCCGGTGCGGATGAAGTTGTCTTTCTGGATATCACAGCTTCCAGTGATGGAAGAAATACAGTGGTGGATCTTGTGCGCAGAGTGGCAGAAAAGGTGTTTATTCCTTTTACTGTCGGCGGCGGTATCCGTACAGTAGATGATTTCCGCGCGGTTTTGCGGGAAGGTGCAGATAAGGTTTCTGTTAATTCAGCGGCCATTGACCGTCCGGAGCTGATTCATGAGGCGGCGGAGAAGTTCGGCAGCCAGTGTGTGGTAGTGGCCATTGATGCCAAGAAAAGAGTAAACGGCGAAGGCTGGACAATTTATAAACATGGCGGTAGAATAGATACAGGTATTGATGCTGTTGAATGGGCGAAGAGAGTCTGTGATCTCGGTGCAGGTGAAATCCTTCTCACCAGTATGGACTGCGATGGCACAAAGGCCGGATATGATATTGAACTGACAAGGGCTGTAGCAGAAGCGGTTTCAGTTCCTGTCATTGCTTCCGGTGGTGCAGGTACAATGGCGCATTTTTATGATGCGTTGACGGAGGGAAAGGCAGATGCTGCACTGGCGGCTTCACTGTTTCATTACAAAGAGCTTGAAATCCGGGATTTGAAAGAATATCTTGCCTCCCGTTCAGTCAGTGTCCGATTATAAACAGTTACTATTATTTTATGAATGGGGGAACTTTGCATGGGAGCAATCGCCAATGACTGGCTGGAACCGTTGAAACCGGAATTTGCCAAGCCTTATTATGCGCAATTATATAAGAAAGTGAAAGAGGAATACACGACACATCAGATTTTCCCGCCCTCGGATATGATTTTTCATGCTTTTGAGGTGACACCTTTAGAGGATGTCAAGGTGGTTATTCTGGGTCAGGATCCCTATCATGGGGATGGACAGGCACATGGACTGTGTTTTTCCGTTCAGCCTCAGGTGGCGATCCCGCCGTCACTGGAAAACATCTACAAGGAACTGCAGGATGATCTCGGATGCTATATTCCAAATAACGGCTATCTTGAGAAATGGGCGAAACAGGGTGTGCTGCTCTTGAATACAGTTTTGACTGTTCGTGCTCATCAGGCGAATTCCCATAGAGGAATCGGCTGGGAACAGTTCACAGATGCAGCTATTAAGATATTGAATCAGCAGGACAGACCAATCGTGTTTATTCTCTGGGGGCGTCCGGCTCAGCAGAAGAAAGCCATGCTGAACAATCCGCATCATCTGATACTGGAAGCACCGCATCCAAGCCCTCTTTCGGCTTACAGAGGATTTTTCGGCAGCAAACCATTCAGTCAGACAAACAGGTTTCTGGAGGAGCATGGTGTAGCACCTATTGATTGGCAAATTGAAAATATATAACTGTTCAGAGCCAAGCACAATTTCATATAACTGACATAAAATGTTTGCATTTTTAAGGCAGTTTATGAAATTGTATTTGGCGGATACGCCATACTGACAAAATGCGAAGCATTTTGGAAGTTGGCTTTGAACAGTTGTTTTATAGAAAAACAGCAGTTGTTTCTTGACAATTCACGTTATACAATTCATTCGCTAAATGTTTATTGGATGAATTGTATAATGTTGTAAATGTGAATTGATTCAAGAGACAGGCTGTTTTTCTTTTATATAAAAATAGTTGTCAAATTATGAAACTGTATAATAGTATGTGTAAGAAGTCGTCGATTTCAGTATGGCAATGAGCTATAAAAGAACAACAGCGCTTTCCTGTGGTGCAAGTATAATATCCTGACCAATTTCTGTGTGGTTCATGTTGGATAAAAGGAGCTTCTTTGGTTCGGCTGACAGATGAAGCGCTTCTTTCTTTTCACCAAAGTTTCCGAGAACAAGAATACGTTTGTCGTCTTTTTCGCGGCAGTAAGCCATCAGCATCTCTTTTTCCAGAAATACAGGAATAGTTTTTCCGTAGGTAAAAATATCTTTGTATGTATCGGATTTACGCAGTGCAATCAGTTTTTTATAGTAGTTTAAAACAGAGTCGGCGTCTTTCTCCTGGGCTGCCACATTGACATCCGGGTAGTTGTCATTTAAACGGAGCCATGGTATTCCTGTTGTAAACCCTGCATTGGAAGAAGTGTTCCACTGCATTGGGGTTCTGGCGTTATCACGGCTGAGTCTGCCGATTTTATCTAAGGCATCTTTTTCTGATAAACCGGCTTTCAAAGCCAGATGATATTGATCAACGGTATTGAGATCGTCAAATTCATCAACACTTTGCCAATTTGTGTTGGTCATGCCGATTTCCTGCCCCTGGAAAATAAATGGCAGACCGCGAAGCAGCAGACTCATAGTGCCGAGCATTTTGGTGCCGCAGGAATTACGGGCATAAACCGGAAGATATCGCGAAGCACCCCGGGGTTCGTCATGATTCTCGATAATATTGGATTCGAAACCACAGCCATAAGCTTGATCCTGGGCATGAAAAATAGCTTTTTTCCATGCAGGGAAAGCAACGTCAGGGGCATCATACCAACCGTGTTCACCGGCGGAGAGAAGTTCCGTACTGAAGTCGAAAATAGTTGAAAAATAACCATTTTCTCCGATAAAATCAGACAGATCATCATCAGTAATATTAAAAACTTCACCCACAGTAAAAGCACCATGCTTATCAAAGGTTTCACGTTTTAATTCGCTGAGCATTTCAGAGACCCCGTCTTTTGTACCAAGGGTTTTGGTACAGAAAGCAAGACCGTCCAGGCCGTCCGGCTCAAGCATTGGAAAATCAAGATTCTTTTTGATATTGATAATAGCATCAATTCGAAAGCCGGCCAGTCCTTTGTCCAGCCACCAGTTGACCATTTTGTAAATCTCCTGTCGAACCTTTGGATTCTCCCAGTTGAGGTCAGGCTGTTCTTTGGCAAACATATGAAGGTAATATTTGTTAGTGCCCGGAATCGGTTCCCAGATATTGCCGCCGAAATAAGAGCGGGCATTGTTGATGGGCTGTCCGTCTTTACTCTCGCGGATATAAAAATAATCGCCGTATTCACTTTCAGGGTCGGCCATGGCTTTTTTGAACCATTCATGTTCACTGGAACAGTGATTGACAACCAGATCCATCAGCACATACATATTTCTTTTCTTCGTTTCTGCAATCAGTTCATCAAATTCCTCCATAGTACCGAACTGCTCACCAATGGCATAATAATCAGAAATATCATATCCCTGATCAACAAGGGGAGAGCGGTAGATGGGGGAAAGCCACAGAATATCGATACCAAGTTCTTTCAGATAATCCAGTTTCGAAATAATGCCACGCAGATCGCCAATGCCATCACCATTGCTGTCCATAAAGCTCTTCGGATAAATCTGATAAGCTACCTTGTCGTGCCACCATTGCTTCTTCATATCAAAACCTCCTAAAGGAAAATAAAATCAAAATTGCGTAAATATTCTATCATGAAATCCGTTACATTGGAAGAAAACTTGATCAAACAAATATATTGCTGCAAATGGAAAAATCCCAAGCCTTCAAATTGATACTCAGAGTGGAATAAAATTGCCATAAAAATATCGTGATAGGAGTGAACCTATTATGAATATAGAAAAAATACAACACGTCAAAATAATTACGAGATGTATAACTTTCTGAAAACGTTTGGCGATGAGCCTGTTTGCAGATAGTTATACAATCTGTAATGACTGGACGTGTTGTATTTTATCTTTTATGCGTCAAGTTTCTTATGTAAGTTTTTGTTGGCCGTTGCCAGCATCAGTTTGATTCGGTTGACCTGGTTGACTTCACTGGCACCCGGGTCATAATCAATGGCTACGATATTTGCTTCAGGATGCTGATGGCGCAGTTCCTTGATAACACCTTTGCCAACGATATGGTTTGGCAGGCAGCCGAATGGCTGTGTACAAACGATGTTCGGTGCACCGTTGTGGATCAGTTCCATCATTTCACCTGTCAGGAACCATCCTTCACCGGTCTGATTGCCGATGGAAACAATTGGTTCTGCGTATTTCGCCAGATCACGAATGTTGGCAGGCGGGTCAAAGCGTTTGCTGGCTTTTAATTCATCGCTGGCGGTCTTGCGGATGGCTTCAAGGAAAGCGATACCGGCATTGCCGAGAATCTGTCCCTTCTTGGATTTGCCAAGCTTCTCATACTTAAAATTCGAGTTGTAGAATGAGTAGAGAAGGAAGTCCAGAAGATCAGGCATGACAGCTTCAGCACCCTCGGATTCGAGAAGATCCACAAGATAGTTGTTGGCAGACGGTGAGAACTTAACAAGGATCTCGCCTACAATACCGACTCTTGGCTTCTTGATGGTTTCATCCAGCGGAAGATTATCAAAGTCATGGATAATACCTTTGACGTTCTGTTTGAAACTGTTTTTGCCTTTGCCGATCATGGAATCCAGACAGATATTCTTCCATTTCTCATGGAGCGCATTGGCAGAACCTGGAACCTTTTCATAAGGACGTGTCGCATAAAGTACGCGCATGAAAAGATCACCGTAGACAATCGCCTGGAGGGCATTCTTTAACATTGGCAGCGTGTATTTGAATCCAGGATTCTTCTCGATACCCTGCGCACTGATGGAGACAACCGGAATCTGTGACATACCGGCATTGCCAAGGGCACGGCGGATAAATCCAACATAGTTGGTTGCACGGCAGCCGCCGCCGGTCTGGGTCATGGCGATAGCTACATGATTTAAGTCATATTTGCCGGAGAGCAGTGCCTTCATAATCTGGCCGACAACGCAGATGGATGGGTAGCAGGCATCGTTGTTGACGTATTTCAAACCGGTATTGATGGCTTCTTTATCGCAGTCAGGCAGCAGTTCGCAGTTCAGACCTTCATGGCGAAGAGCCGGGATCAGCAGATCGAAATGAATCGGTGACATATTCGGAACAAGAATGGTGTAGTTGTCCGCACGCATTTCTTTTGTGAACAGCTGACGATGATGGGCACTGCTTTCAATATGACCGTGGATACCATGCTGCTCACGCAGACGGATAGCTGCAATCAGAGAACGGATACGGATACGGGCAGCACCGAGGTTGCTGACTTCATCAATCTTCAGACATGTATACAGGCGGCCGGAACCGTTTAAGATATCCTTCACCTGATCTGTTGTAACTGCATCCAGACCGCAGCCGAAGGAGTTCAGCTGAATCAGTTCCAGATCTTCGTGTTCTTTGACATATTCAGCGGCACAATAGAGTCTGGAATGATACATCCACTGATCGGAAACGATGAGCGGACGGTCCGGTTTGGCCAGATGGGAGATGGAATCCTCTGTCAGCACTGCAAAACCATAAGAAGTGATCAGCTCAGGAATACCATGGTTGATCTCTTTATCAATATGGTAAGGACGTCCGGCAAGGACAATACCTTTCATATGGTGCTGCTTCATGTAAGCCAGGGTCATCTCACCGTGGCGCTGAACAGAAGTGTGGACAAGTTCAAGCTCTTTCCAGGACTTCTGGACGGCTTCTTTGATCTCACGAGGGTCAATACTGAAGCGTGCAGCAAACTCTTCAACAAGACGTTCTTCCAGATGACGTTCACTTTCAAAAGTCATGAAAGGATTCATAAACAGAATGGACGGATCAGCCAGTTCTTCAACGTTATTCTTGATATTCTCAGCATAAGAAGTAACGATCGGGCAGTTGTAATTGTTGGTGGCACCTTCTGTTTCCTTGCGTTCATAAGGAATACATGGATAGAAGATGAATTTCACATCATGCTGCAGCAGCCACATAATATGACCATGAACAAGCTTGGCCGGATAGCAGGCGGATTCACTCGGAATGGATTCAATACCAAGATTGTAGATTTCATGGGTAGATTCCGGTGAAAGCACAACCGAAAAACCGAGCTCAGTAAAGAAAGTATGCCAGAACGGATAGTTCTCATACATATTCAGAACTCTCGGAATGCCGACGATGCCTCGTGGGGCAGTGGACTTGTCTAATGGTTTGTAGTTAAAAATACGATTGTATTTGTATTCAAAAAGGTTCGGCACGTCGCTGTTGGTCTTGGCACGACCGAGACCGACTTCACATCTGTTGCCGGAGATATAACGTCTGTTGCCGGTGAATTTGTTCACTGTCAGACGGCAATGATTGGTGCATCCGCCGCAGCGAGTCATACTTGTTGTGTATTTCAGGTTGATGATGTCATCAAGAGAGAGCATTGTTGTTGCTTCGCCTGTATAACGGTCACGGGCAATCAGGGCAGCACCAAAAGCACCCATGATGCCGGCGATGTTCGGACGAACAGCCTTGCAGCCGGAAATCAGTTCAAAGCTTCTCAGTACGGCATCATTGTAGAAGGTACCGCCCTGTACAACGACTTTCTTACCCAGATCCTTCGGGTCTGTAAGTTTGATAACCTTCAGCAGCGCATTCTTGATAACGGAATAAGCCAGTCCGGCGGAGATATCGCCGACTTCGGCCCCTTCTTTCTGAGCCTGTTTGACATTGGAATTCATGAAAACGGTACATCTGGAACCAAGGTCAATCGGATGTTTGGCAAAAATGGCAATCTTTGCAAAGTCTTCCACGGAATAATTCAGAGAATGGGCGAATGTTTCGATGAAAGAGCCGCATCCTGAGGAACATGCTTCGTTCAGAAGCACATTATCAACGGTTTTATTGCGAATCTTGATACACTTCATATCCTGTCCGCCGATGTCGAGGATACAATCCACGTCCGGTTCAAAGAAAGCGGCAGCATAGTAATGAGCCACTGTCTCAACTTCGCCTTCATCCAGCATAAATGCAGACTTCATCAGTGCTTCGCCGTAACCTGTTGAACATGAACGAACGATTTCGGCATCTGCAGGGAGAATATTCTTAATCTCCTGGATGGAACGGATTGCTGTCTTTAAAGGGCTGCCGTTGTTGTTGCTGTAGAAGGAATAGAGCAGGGTGCCGTCTTCGCCGACAACAGCAACCTTTGTTGTTGTGGAACCGGCATCGATGCCAAGGAAACATTTGCCGTGGTAATCAGCAAGATTGCCTTCTGTTACAGTATGTACGGAATGCCATTTCTTAAAGGCATCGTATTCTTCCTGATTCTTAAAGAGCGGATCCATACGGGCGGTCTCTGCCTGAATCTTGATATCGGAAGAGAGCAGACGGATCAGCTCATCAATGGAAGTGGTCACATCAGCCTTGTAGTTCATAGCGGCACCCATAGCGGCAAACAAATGGGAATTGACCGGTGCAATGACTTCTTCGTCTGTCAGGTGAAGCGTGCGGATAAAAGCTGCCTTCAGCTCTGAAAGGAAGTGGAGCGGACCGCCAAGAAATGCCACATGACCGCGGATCGGTTTACCGCAGGCCAGACCACTGATGGTCTGATTGACAACGGCCTGGAAAATGGAAGCAGATAAGTCTTCCTTGGAAGCACCGTCATTGATCAGAGGCTGGATATCTGTCTTGGCGAAAACGCCGCACCTGGCGGCAATCTGATAAATCGCTTTGTAATTCTTCGCATATTCATTTAATCCAGGGGCATCTGTCTCAAGAAGACTGGCCATCTGGTCGATAAAAGAACCTGTACCGCCGGCACAGATACCGTTCATACGCTGTTCCACATTGCCGTTTTCAAAATAAATGATCTTCGCATCTTCACCGCCAAGCTCAATGGCAACATCTGTCTTCGGCGCAAAATAGCCAAGGGCACTGGAAACGGAGATAACTTCCTGAACAAAAGGAACATGAATATATTTGGAGATGGACATACCGCCGGAACCGGTGATCATCGGATGAAGATCGCGGTCTCCAAGTTCCGCACGGGCTTTTGTCATCAGATCGAGCAGTGTCTCTCTGATATTGGCAAAATGTCTTTCGTAATCGGAAAAAAGGACGTTGTTGTCTGCATCCAAAATGGCTACCTTGACGGTAGTGGAGCCGACATCAATACCTAAAAATAAAGTTGCATCCATAAATAAAAGCTGATTCCGAAAGGGGAATCACTACCCTCCTTATGTAAATATATGAATAGACAAAATAGTCTATATAAAATAGGAAACTACGAATTGCGTGATAGCAAGTCCATCTTATTATACGACATGATGTTTTAAAAAACAACCGTCAACTTTTTTGAAAACCATTAAAAAAAGGTAAACATTTCTATAAAAAAGAAGAAAATTCTCTTTGCACATTTTAAAAATGAGCCGCATAGATTATAATAAAAAAACAGGAATAGGTGACCATGAATTATTATGTCAGCGGTGAGAATGTTAATGGACGCCCCTGCAGAGGCGTTGTTCATGTGGTTAAAAAGGGAGATACCCTATACAAAATAAGTCGTGTTTATGATGTGAAAGTTGCGGATCTGATCTGGATGAATCCGGGAGTACGTATCTATAATCTTCAGGTGGGTGACAAAATTTGTGTCCCGGTGAGCAGCTGGGAGATGCCGGATGCAGATCATGACAATGCCGAGACATTGCCGAGACATTGCCGTATATTGTCCGGGCAGGAGAGACATTGGATGCAATCCTTCAGACCTTCAGATTGACTTATGAAGAACTTCAGAAGCTCAATGAGGACATTTCTCCGGCCTATGCCGAAGGAACAGTCTTGAATATTCCTTCGAATCGGATTCTTCGTCGAGGACAGGAAGCACAGTAATAGTAGCAGCAGCGGATGCATATTGTCCATCCGCTGCTGTGCGGCTGTATATTTTACACCGTATTGATTGACAAAAATTCATGGAAAATCTATAATTACAGCATAGCTTATAAGAATAAACGTAAAGGAGAGAATCTATTGGAGAAATTTTTAAATAAAATGGAGAGAAAATTCGGCCGTTATGCGATTCCCGGTCTGATGAAATACATCTGCGTTTTATACATTATCGGTTTATTTATCAACATTGCATCACCACAGGTTTACTATTATTATCTGAGCTTGAATCCCTATCGGATCCTGCACGGTGAAGTATGGCGACTTGTGACATTTCTGATCCAGTCACCGAATTCGAATGTGATCTTTTTTATTTTTACTTTGTATCTTTATTATATGCTTGGACAGACACTGGAGCGCGTTTGGGGGACGTTTAGATTTAACCTGTATTATTTTGCAGGTGTTTTATTTACCATTATCGGTTCTTTTGCCGCCTATTTCATGACTGGACAGGTTTATCTCATGGATACCTATTATATTAATATGTCTCTGTTCCTGGCCTTTGCGTTTGTTTTTCCAGATATGGAGATGCTTTTGATGTTTTTGATCCCGATCAAGATCAAGTGGTTGGCTTATCTGGACATTGCATTGTTTGTGTATGAGATGGTCGTCGGCAACATCGGGACGAAGATTTCTATTGCCATGGCACTTCTCAATTTTGTAATCTTTTTCTTTGGCTTCATGAGAAAGAGAGTTTCACCGGACTTTGTCCAGATCGGACTGCGGCTGCAGGATACA
>JABLTK010131182.1_pt1 | contig 12050 bp, 20 predicted proteins | sample 7160131 | NCBI WGS metagenome assembly JABLTK01 (sample SAMN14651221, study PRJNA627086) | human gut metagenome | isolation source: feces | host: Homo sapiens
AGGCTATGGATATGGACAGCAGGGATTCGGAGGATATGGCTATTAGTTCCTTTGTTATTGCATTGAAGCTTTTGTGAAGTGTTTGTTATGGATAATCAAACCATCCCTCGTTTGGATAAGGAACACTATTCTCGAAGGAGACACAAAAACAAGGAGTGAAATCATGGACTTTGTGAGTGATTTACGTGATGCTACACTAGATGCTGCGAGTGCCATTGGATTTGCAGCAAAAGAAGTTGGAGTGAAATTGTCGTCCTATACTGAGGAACTTGGAGATCAGATGCATATTATCGGTAGTAATGTCGGACATGAACTTTCGCTTGTTGCAGGAGACCTTGGGAGCTCAGTTGGTAATTTCGCAGGAAAAGTGGGTCATAGCGTGTCATCTATTTTGGCAAAAGCATTTAATGACTTTGTTAGACTTGTTGCTGCTTGTGAAACACATGAAGTAAGAAGTCTTCGAGGATCATTTATAAGTTTAGGAAGAAGATATTGTGATTCAAGCTGAACTATCACATCTCAAGAAACGATTTAAGGAGAAGGATTTGAAAGGTGTAAGTAGGAATCTGCGTATGCGAGCATAGAATGACCTTCGTGAAGCCCTTGTTCGTATGGTTTATTGCGAGATGCTCGGATATGAAGCTCCTTTTGGCTACCTGAAAGCAATTGAGGTAAGGAGTATTCTGAGGTTGTCAGAATAGCTTTGTTCAGACCCGAACATCATTAACAAGAAAGCTGGATATATTACTGCAGCCCTCTGTATTCCTCCTGAACATGAATTCCGTTTTATGATCGTAAATCGTCTTCAAATGGATCTTCAGAGCAAAAACTATTTGGAAGTGTCAACAGCTCTGATTGCAACCAGTCAACTATTGACAAAAGATATGATTCCTGCGTTAGTTCATCTTGTATATCAGGCCCTTCAGCACAAAGAGTAGGAGTCAATGGATCTATTGATTATAGAGCTACTGTACTATGTAAAGCGATCATGGTGTTACAGCGATTCCATCAACTGGATCCTGATAGTGTTGGAGAGATGAGTAGTGAACTCCGTCGACTTCTTGAATCATACAACGTCACTGTAGTGTTTTCATGTATCTCAGTATTGCATGATTTTGTGATTGTTGGATTATTGTAAAGGATTCATTATAGGCTGATCCAAATGAATACAAAGACCTTGTTCCATTCTTCTCTGATATGTTGCTTCGGATAGTAAATAATCAGTTTGATACTAATTATGACTTTGATACTCTTCCTGCTCCTTGGATGCAAATGAAGATTATTCGAGTATTTGATAGTCGATGCATTGAGTTTAGATTCTTGCTGCCTTAGGTCAGAATGATCAAGCTTCTTCGGAAGCGATGTATGTGTCCATCTTGAGTGCTATGCGTCGTGCTGATCGTGTATTTCCACATCATCTGGCATGTGCAATCTCTGCAGACTGTGTTAAGGCGATCATTCATATTTATCCTAATGAGGACTTGTTAGAAGAAGCTGCTTGTATCATTGATCGAATGGTGAATAGTCGTGATAGTAATTTGAAGTACTTGGGTTTGATGTGTATGGCTGAGATGATCCAAGTATGTAATATGGAGTGATATGAATGATAGGACTATCCTCAGTATGTTGTCCGACTTCAGATGGTTGTATTGAATAGTCTTGAGAGTGAGGATATAACGATTCGTACTTCAGTAATGAAAAAAGACCTTTATGATTGATAGACACTTCGAATCTTGCATCGTATGTGTAACAGCCAGAACGTTGATATTATTGTGAAACGATTCTTGGCTGCATTGAGTTCAACATATGATCAGTTCCAACGTCAGGCTTTGGTTGACTATATCTGTGAAGTCGCTGAGAGGTAAATTGAAAGTTAAGAATGAGAATTAGATTTGCTCCTGATCCTGCTTGGTACATCAATACAATGACTGAAGTTTTTGCATTTGGAGGCAAACAAGTGAAGCCAGAGGTTGAAAACAATCTAATTAAAATGCTTTCAGAGAGTCAGGGTGATCCTGCAGTGGATCGAGAACTCCGATGTTTAGCAATCTCTCAACTCTATCCGTTAATTCGTGATATGCTGGCTCCTGAGAATTTAGTACGAGTAGCCACTTGGATCTTTGGTGAGTATGGCCATCTATCTAAAGACCCTTCATTAGCAGAGATTGTGGATGCATTAGCAGCTATCTGGCATCGTCCTGCCTTAAGTATTGAGACGAAGTCATATTTGTTGTCAGCCTTCATGAAGATATCAGCTCAAACCCAGACCATTCCAACTATTGCCTCAGTGATGGTACGAGAATGTGTGCGGAGTCACGATACGGAACTGGTACAGCAAGCTATGGAGTTCCGAGAGATGTGCAAGTCGGGAGCGGATGTGTTTTTGGCGGCAATTCCAACCAAGGCAGAACCATCTCTTTTCATTGACTCGGAGTTACATTTCCTTGATAGTTATGTGATGCAAGGTCGATTGAGTGGTATGAAGGACTATGAGGAACACGATCTGAGTGATGAGGAAGATACTGGTTTGAAGACGGATGCATATGAAGCTCCTCCTGAGCCTGTTCCTGTTCATGTTCCTGCTGCGGAACGTAAGGCCGAATTGAAGGAGGATGGGTTCTTGGATTTCTCCAATATCAGTGGTTCTTTTGGACTGCAGCCTGCGGCTCCTATCACCGAACCCAATCCAGCCGCCGCTGCCCTGTTTGGTGAAACGACATCTTCTCCTGCTACTGACCTCTTCAGTGGTATGGAATCGACGGGATCTGATTTGTTTGGAGGAATGGAAGTCAATGAGAAGAGTGTGGAGGAGCCATCCAAGGTGGAACAGAGTAGTGAGGACAAGGCGAGAGTGAAGGAGGCTGCTGCACTCTTTGGTGGAATTGCTCCTTCTATGCCCAAGAAAACGAAGAAACCTGCCTTTTCTCCTGTTGCTCCTGCCAATGCATTGTTTTCGGCTCCTGCTCCAGTAGCTAATTCTGTTCCTGCTTCGGCTCCTGCTCCAGTAGCTAATCCTGTTTCTGCTCCAGTAGCTACTCCCGCTTCTACTACTCCTGAGGTAGATCTGTTCAGTGGTATGAATTCGAGCACAGGAGGTGATATGTTTGAATTGGTGAATCTAGCTTCACCTGTACCTGTCGAACAGCCAATTGATATGCTTCAATGTACCTTAAGTTCTACTTACAAGATCTTCCAGAAGGATCCTTCAGGTCCACTCAGTCTCCTCACACAGGATGCTTATCTCCACGTCGCCTGGTATCCAATCTATCGAGTCCTTCTTAGTTATTTCTCTTATCTGTAGGATGGATCTCTCGTTATCTGTATATTCCTGAAGAGTGATGCAGACCTCCACAATGTGACTGTTCAAACTACTCTCACAGAAGGCTTGACTGTGAAGTATGTGGCAGAACCCAAGGCGAAGATTGAAGCAAAGGAGTTGCATTGGGATTCGATTGCAAAAAGAGAACAGATGACTGTGTTGGGAAGCATTAATTTCCAGAAGCCAACTCCAAGTTCGGATCTGTCTGTAAAGGGAACAGTAAGCTATCAATTGGTGGATGGTAATGCCACAAATTCACTCGATTTTGTGATTCCCTTCAATTTTGTGGAAATGATCCGTGAAACACCGATGACAACATCTGAATACTTTGCGTTGTGGAATAAGACAAAAGCGGAACAGAAGACGGAGATTAAGTCAACTCTTCGTAACACAAATCTTTTTGCTGACAAGGTGAATAAGACATTCCATGTAGCAACAATTGATATAAATGAGTCATGTATGCGAATGAAAGGAAATGACATGTAGCTCGTACCTCCTTGTTTGCTGGCAAAGTTGCAGGAACTACTTCATGTTGTTTAATGGAAGTGAATATGACAGGTACTGGTTGTACTATCTTCTTCAAGGCGCCTTCGGCTGTACTATGTCGTCTTCTTGTGGATGCAGCAAAGGTATTTAATCAGAACTGATAGTCTGTTTGTTTAGAACACGCCTTTGGCATAATGACTAATCCCATAGTTCCATCATCCAAACGGCAGAAGAAGGACAAAGACGATATTCCATTGTCGTCGGTTTTGGAGTGGTTTGATACCACTATGAAGCCGTCGACAATGATCTGTCGCGAAAAGGAAAAAGAAGTACTAAATATCTTTAGAAGGAATAGAGAATAGGAAATCACGGAATTCATTGATGGATGTTTGAAAGAACAAAAGGGAGGGTCAATCTATATTTGTGGATCACCTGGAATTGGAAAGTCCTTACTGATAAGCAAGTTATTGGATGAAATAAAGAAAAAGAAGGGTGTATGGATTATTCAAGGTGATGATATGTAGAGAGGAATAAAGGAAGTTTATATCAATGCAATGACTGTTCAGAAGAATCAGGTATCGATAGGAATTGATTCTGATCATAGGATATATACTCATTATTGGCAGAATCCTTATTGGATGAGAAAATGGTATGGGAAAAAGCAAAGCAGGCGTTAGAGGATATGTTACTAAAGAAAACAAGGAAACGATCACCAATGTGATAATGAACCCTGTATTTTTTTATGTTTAGGATCATTTGTATTGATGAGATTGATCATTTGTTAACGAAAGAACGGTCAATCGTCTATGACATGTTTGAATGGCCTTACATAAGTTCTCATATTATTATTGTTATTGGTATTGCTAATAGTGTCGATTTGGTTGAAAGAAGTCTTCCTCTCTTAAAGATCGGTCGGAGTAGGGCTAGATATTGGATTTAATGTAGATAAGAAGCCAAAAACAATTGTATTTCCGTCTTACACAGTAGATGATCTCTCCAAGATCATCCAGCAACGATGTGCTCTGTGCAATGAAGCACTTAATACTTCTCTTGTGTTATTTAGTCCTACAGCAGTTGAGTTATGTGCAAAGAAAGTGGTAATAGATTATCCTTGTTTTGAATTCTAGGCAGAAATGGGAGATGCTCGTCGTCTTCTTGATATCTGCAAATCTGTACTTCAACTTGTTTTTGATAGTGGTGTGGTGATTCCTACCATTTCTGTTCAAGTACCCCAAATGTCCAAGGTTCTTTTCCAATTTTTTCGAAGTAGTGAGCTTTCTCAGGTCTCAGAGTTGCCTCGTCTTGTTCAGGTTCTGCTGGCATGTTTGTGTGGTATGGTGAAAGAAATGGAAGAACGGTCTAAGAATCCTCAACTAAAGAAGACGTTCAAAGCGATCACTGGGACATCTCTTCGATCAGTTTATTTGCAAGTTCAGAAGAACATGATTGGTGGTTCAAGACCAAGTGTCACAGACTTTGGAATCCTCTTTGATCAACTAGTTCATAATGGTTTCTGTAAAGTAGTCCAATCTAAACGCCTTAAGCCAATGGATCGTCCAGTAACATTGACATTGAAAGTTCATCGTAGATCTTAATGCTATCATCTACAGAGGATCTCATTGCCCTTTTAAGTAAAGACAGTGATCTGTTAAATGTAGTGAATAGATCTAAGGTTTGTTGTTATGCTGTCGCCTTATAGAGTAGGATTTTATGGTTTCTTGTGTTTGTGATAATCAAATGGTCAAACAAAACCACGGGAATTCAACAAATAGGAATAGAGTCTTTCATACATTCAGAAAGATGCTAGGACGTACCCTGTTATTCAAAAGGTCCATCTGTATCAATACCTGAAGAATTGTAACATTAAGCGAAAGGAGTATCAAGTCAGTCGTTAAATGCACTGAAGCGGAAATTTGAAGATGTTGAACGGAATTCCCAACCCTATATGGAGAAGTAAGCGAATCCTGGAATCTCGTGAATAGAATGAGTACAAACCTGAAAACTGTGAAAGAAAAGAGTGTAGTTGGGTTTAATGCACTTTGTGTCTGGATTTCCGATGTGATCAACAAAACCACAGGATATGATCAAATAACGGAAATAGAGAAACATGTAAATGAATCTGAAAGGAAATTTGAATATACGACCAAGCAACTAAGAGAACTCAATGCAGAATACTTGGTAAGTAGTGATTAGGATGAATTGATATGTAGAATCATGAGCAACAAGTAATGGATTTGCAGTTAGAACGTTCTGAACTGTTGATGAAACCTAAACGAACTGCCGAAGAGAATAAAAGGCTAGCAGAACTAGTAGCAAATGAGAATGAGTGGGAGATGCCATTAGAAAATGTAAGAAAAGAGTACTTTGAGTAGGTAAAGAGAAGCAGAATGAGTGGTAGTCTCTTTGAATTACAGAAGCGTCAGCTGGAAGAGTATAAGGATGATATTTACAAACGATATTACGAGGAGAGAGCTTGGGAACAGAAGATTCGAAGACTTGGACAGTATTCGTATATTGCAATGTTGGGACTGAATCTACTCATGTTTTTCTATACACGGTATGACAGAAAACGGATTCGTCAGAACTTGGAATATACGATTGATACAAATGTAGTCAAGAAATCTATTATTAATGTATAGAATGCTCTTTCAAAGCAAATTGCTGAAATTAAGCAATCACAACAGGAGGTAAGAAAGAGAAGTTGGTAACAGGTAGATTTACGAAGAGAACAAATTGCTGTTAACGGGAGTTCATAATAGTATTCACAATCTAGGAGATACATCCGATATCGAAACGAAGAGTGAAGCAGTAGCTGTCGATGCATCGAGTTTGGAAGAACAAAAACAAACAGTTCTGGAAGTATCGAAATATCTGACTGAAGTAAAACCAGCTCTACAGAGAACAGAAGATAGTACAACAGTAGGAGTGAATGAGGAGATGAAGAGTAGGTGGCACTTCATTCTTCAGAAGACCGAGTCCAGACAAATGCTATTATTTATGTACTAAGTAGCATCGCAACTTTTGCAATTATGAGTCTAATGACACATTAAGTCCCTTTAGAATGTGTTTACTACAAACAATATCTATATTACAGCAGCATAGTACAGTTAGTCAGTCTCTCCATAGGAGGAAGGAATCAATCCAAGTGTGTTCTTGACAGGTTGTTTTGGTTTCACAGTAACTTTTACACCCACTTTCGCTTCTTCTTTCACTTCAGGTTTCTTGAAAACTCCAAAATCTACTCCATTACGAATGCATTGTCGCATCGTGTGATCACGAGAAGGATTTGATTCGCCAAAAATGCTTCCAGTACGAGTATTAAATTCCCGGAGTTTTGAATCAACCTCTGCTTTTGTCTTCTTATGGAACAACACAGATTTGCTTGAACGAATATCACTTTTACTTGTCGGAAGCAGTTTGATCCCCAACCCTGCATTTTGTGCTTTCTCTTCACGTTTCTTCTCCGCTTTTCGCATAACACGCAACTTGCCTCGAACAAGGCGATTCAACGAGTCTTCGTCCTCGTAAATACGGTCTTGAATCTCTCGGATTCCATCCAGAGCAGGAACAGCCTTTTGAAAGTTCATGGCATCTACTTCCTTATTCTCTAAGGATCGAATCGCATCCGTTCGCATTAGGGCCTGTTCCTTCTCGTCAAATTCCCTTGTTCCAATATCCTTCACATCAAAAGTCTCCACTTTCCTTCGTAGACCACTAACGAACTCATAGTCACGATTCTGAGGATCAGTCTTGATAATAAACCTCTGTCCACAGAGATGACAGTTCATCTGGAACTCGAACACATCCGAAGAGAAATAAGTACCACACTTCTTCTTCTCAGCATTAAATCGAACTCCCCTGGCAATATGTTCGTTACATCCTTCACACCACACATTAACGGGCATTTCGAAACGAACGATCACAATGCCTAAATGAAGCTTTCTAGCACGGGCTCCTAGTGGATGTGACTACATTATTACGCTATTAAACACCATAGACTTACATGATGGAATTTGTCCTTACTACCCTTCGAGGGACTCCACTCAGGAGGATAATAGTAGCCATCAGCTTGAACAGCAGCTAATGATGACATGATAAACTAAGTATGATAAAAAGAAGTCAGTAGTGATCAACACCAAAGAAGGATTGATACAAAGTATGCAAGAGGATTCCTATGAAAAGGGAATACTCCAGAAAAAGGTTCGGTTTTTGTCCATACCCAAACAAATCACTGCTTGTAAAGTAAGTATTATCAAATAGATCAATGGGAAACTGCAGTGGTAAGGAGAAAGTAAGATTACTAGGCTGTAATGAGAACTAGGGAAATGCGATCGACATTCCTGTTACAGAAGAAGAACCAGTAGAGGCTCTTCCTGATGCATACAAAATTGTACTAATAGGAGATCGTGCTGTAGGGAAATCCAGGTAGGTAGTGGATATATGGTTTTAATAGATAGTATTGTGAAGAGATTTACCGAAAATAGCTTTTCGGCTGCACATGCTTTGACAATCGGTACAGCCTTTGCATCGAAAGATATGTCTCTCCAACGAGAAGATGGTGAAACTATCAATGTGAAGTAAATTGGTTTTCGAGTGCATTAATGCCTAGACTTCATATCTGGGATACAGCAGGTGAAGAACAATATCGCTCGATGACTCGCTACTTCTTGCGAGAAGCAGTGATTGGACTTGTTGTTTACGATGTTACAGATCCTAAATCAGCAAGTAATATGGATGAGTGGATCAATTGTCTTCTTGAAGAAAGTCCGGATTGTCAGATCATTGTAGTTGGAAATAAAATCGACTCAACAAATCGTAAGGTGGATGCAGAGAACATTCGGAAGTATGCTACTGCAAATCAATTTGAAATGCTTGAATGTTCTGCAAAAAGTGGAGAGAACATCTTTGAAGTATTCTGCAAGGCTGCTGTAATCGCGTACAAGCAGCGTAATTCTTATAATGGTTCTGTGAAAGTGACGCATATTATGTAGTTTGTTTGTTCAGCCAAACAACTTATAAACGAAACTGGAATCGTTCGTGCCACTCCATCAAGTCCTCTAGTATTGAGTCATCTTCAATTTCTTCGGGGAATTCTTCCAAACAGAAGTCAATAAAATAAACACAGTATTCAATAGCCCTATTCATTGTAATGAAATCTTGATTTGATTTGTAAAGTTGTTTGTATCTACATACCAAACGTCTTTCAAACCTTACATATCTGTTCTTGTAATACCCAAGGCCAATGTCACATACTCTTTGATACATCGTAATGACTCCGCCCATGCAGTACTTAGTGCAACTACTTCATCATAATCAAAAGAAGAAAAGGCTAGAATCAGAAACCACAGGTAAACCAACCATTCTCGGTATCCACACTTTCTCCCACTTCTTTCATTACTGAACACACAATCTGGATACAGATAAATAAAGTATTCAAACTGTTTGATATTTCACTCCGATCTTTATCCTTTGTTGCTGATTCACCATCTAACGTCCATCCTATCATCCAATAATACCTGTCTCGTACACGCTCACAACATCTTTGTATAAATAATCGAGTTGAACTCGAATTTCAATACTGCTTGTCTTCATCAACAGATAGATCAGTTTGGAGTCCGATAAGGCACACTCCTTTTCAGGGACACCCAAATCCTTCGAAGCTTGAAGAGGCAAGGAAAGCCACCGGAATTGAAGTACGTTCACAACAGACCAAAGAAACTCAAATACAAAGATACGGGATTCTGCAGGAGTTTTGTAGATAAAACAACGAGCAATAAGCCAGTGAGAGAAGAAGAGAATTTGATGTTCAGCATGTTTATTCGCTGGAACACCCAACTGTTGAGGAAGTGAATGGGACATCAGGATAGAAGAAAGAGAAGGAAGAAGGGAGTACATATAGAGAGCAGGAGCCATACAAGCAATTCTACAGTAACATCCTAAATCGATACAATACTTGGATAAAGAGACGAGAATGAGAGGAAGGGAAGCCTCTGAAGAGTAGGACTGAATCAAAAGGTTGATGAACGCGATATACTGTTTCAAGAGTAACTCTATCTTTGATTCGCTATGCTTCTCTTTCGATTCTTTCTTTGATTCGCTATGCTTCTCTTTCGATTCTTTCTTTGATTCAAGGTACTTCTCCTGTAGTTCAACAGTAACTTCATTCACTAAGGTGCTACATGACGACAAAAGAGACAGAATCACAATGTGATTACAGATAATCTAGATTCAAACAATCAAATCTGATTATACAGGACGTAAAGTAGTATTGTTCCAAAGAGAAGAGAGAATATGAAGAAGATCGGTTCGCTGTTGTAAGTCTTTCGATTCCTTCAACACTTGAAGCAACGGAACGATCAGTTGAACAATCTTGACTTGAAGCTCAGGTATGTCACAGAAACTATAATCCCAAACAATTTGTATTCCAACTTTAGAATAAATGACAATGCGACACAACAATAGGACGAGTCATACGCATCTTGAATCGGTGTTTTCATCATTTTCTCAAGAAATGGAAGACCCACAGCATTGAAAATTGCACTAGCTAAAAATAAAGGTCAATAAAAGCGAAAGCACCATTCTCTTGATTTCGCTTGATTACAGTAGGGTCGGTGCTCTATTCAATAAGAGTAGTTCCAGTTATCCATACGTCAATCGGTTTCAAGTGTCTTGAAGCCAAGAGCATTCCAGCAATCTTCTGTTCATCTCCTTCACTCCGAAGAAGCTTCAGACATGAGTTCAATGGAGAATTCGGTTCCGATACTTCTTCCATCTGCAATTCTAAAACAAACAGAAAACGCTAGAAACCAACTAAAAGAGAAGCAACGGATCATAAAGTGGATCATTCGCATTTTTGCTACTCGTAATGCAAAATCAAAAGCCTTACAAAGGACCGAAGAACAGATCTTGGGTATCAGGTACTTCGCTAAAACTCCTTGTTCGAGAAAAGAACATCTGCGAATCCTCACAGCTGTCCATGAAAGAAGGAAAGCGAGAGAAAGAAGTGGCACCTCCAGGATTTTCATATAGAACACTCTTTGGAGAATCCATTTCTCCATTGTGACCTACTGCAGAGCCTACGAAATGAAAGACATAAGGAATTCACACAATCGACCGAGAAGGTCTGTTGTGACTCGATTGTAGGAAGAGTATCCTGTGTCGACTCAGTAGATTTCGGTTGGGATTGAGCCATCTTTTGTTTCTGAAGTTCTTCCACCTACAGATCACCATCTTATTGTGTGTCATACACGTTCTTTCAATAGACGAAGAGTCTCTTTCTTTCGCTCCAATTTGCGTTTCAGATCATCGAGTTCTTTCTTAGCACCTACAAATTATACAGACGACAAAATCAAACGAATTGAATTAAATCCTTGTTCCTTTCCTGCCCATTGATAGCCACCTTTTGTTTTTACGACAAAGTTGATTCCGCTCAACACACTAAGAGCATCTCCAACACGACGGCGAATGTTTACCGTCAACGAGTCAGGCCTTGGTCTGACATTCCCCATAATTCGTTTTGCTACTTCCGTTGTTGTCATTTGTTTTCCGCACTTCATGCACTCCATAACCATCTTGGTATACTCTTGAATTGTTGTTACTTTCTCCGCATTACCATCTTTATTACCAGAGTAATTGACCTCAAACAAATCACTTGTATCCGATAGTGATGGATCTTCATCATTCCCATGTGCAACAGGAGATATCATGGATATGGGGGAATCTGGCCCTGACGCTCTGGAATCTGGTTGCATGGATACTTGTAAGTAATTGCTTTCTGATTCCAAGCAAGGAAGTTCAATAGAATGAAAACGATTCATGTTTTCTGTCTAGAGAATAGTGAGATTTAGTGTTGGTTATGTCTGTATTAATAATATATAGTTATTATATGCTGTATGAATTTAATTATTAGGTACCTTTTAAATCGGGTCATTTTCCATTCCCGCGATAACGAGAAGTAGGAGAAATAGACCGCCACTATGCAACAAATGGGGAATCACTCTCCAATTAGATACGATAATGATCTCTGTACTTGCTTCACACTATGCTGAAGAACAGAATTCAATACGTACTGGCTACCCTAAAGCCAACTAGTGTGATATGTTATAGTCTCAAAGAATTAGTCACCACATACTCTCAACAAACAATCCAAAGTACTACAAATGCGTTAACACATTTAGTGCTTCACTGAAGCGACAGCCTTCTGAGCAGCGTCTCCTAAATCGTTGGCAGGAATAATGTTGAGTCC
>JABLTK010082301.1_pt1 | contig 12047 bp, 4 predicted proteins | sample 7160131 | NCBI WGS metagenome assembly JABLTK01 (sample SAMN14651221, study PRJNA627086) | human gut metagenome | isolation source: feces | host: Homo sapiens
AAAAGATCCATGACTGGAACATGAAGGACAAGTATTGGATGGAATTGAAGAAATCAGCTGACTGGAGAGGACTTTCTTCCTTCTTTTGGAGAGCACGATTCTCCAAATAAGCGCACAAGAACTTGCTACAAGATCCAATAAACTCAGGATACTCTTGGCATGAATGGAGTTTCTTCTCACACAACTCATCTGCCTTCTCGTCCTCCATCACCTGCAATGATTTCTCATCCACACACAACACTTCCAAGGTACAACATACAGCTGAGAGTAACGACCATTTCTCACTGCTCTTCAGAATACCGATAAGGAAATCTGTTAGATTCAATTGAATCAATTGTTGACGAGCCTCTTCATTATGGAGTAATGCCACAAGGAACAAACAAGCATCCTCACGCAAGGAGGATTCAGGAGCACTCTTCTGCATAGCATCGACCACAATACTCAATACATCAGCCTGTACTACAGCAGACTCAGGTAAATCAGCTTCCAACATCTTTGTCAGAATGATCACACAATGATCCATCATATCCTCTTCAGCAGCATACATACGAATCGTATCGAAGATCAGCTTCAAACAATCCGTAACAGCAAGAGCTGAAGCAATCACTGGATAGAGAACCATCTGGTGACAGAACCCAATACAGCAAGCCACAATCTTCTCATTCTTCATGTACTTATCATAGGTACTCTTCAGCAAATCTGATACACCCTTCTCAATGGCAATACCACAATAATCACGAGTCTGACATACACTCCACAGTACCACATAACCGCGATACATCACCTCTGATATGTCCTCATACTTCTTCATCACTTCCAAAACCACGGGAAGACCACCATTGTTCATAAACACCGAAATTGTCTTGTCATTCAGCAATACCAGAGCCAACACCTTCAGAGTCTGCTCACAGAACGATGATTCCTCGATATGCTTCTGCAGACAATGTACCAATAAAGGTACACATCCTTCCTCAGCCATCTTCTCAGCCATCTCCGTTTCAGAACAGACCTTCAACAAGAAATCCACCACTCTGCTCTGAATGGAGAGGATATGAGCATAAATGATCACCTCTGTGTAGAACGACTCCATGTTGATTTCACGCAGGATCTCCGTACTGCTCTCCATCAACAACACCAAGATCAATTGAATCAGCTTACAGGCATCATCAGGTCGCTTACGTAGACGAGGTACCATCGTCATTAGATCCTTCAAATTAGTCACCGTCAGCAAAGGCTTCAACTGGGTCGGCTCCTTCACCAGCTGCTCCAACAGCACCGTACAAGAAGCAAACACCTTGGGCTGATTGAACTGATGCTTCAACACATCATAGATGTTCGCAGAGCAACGATCCACCTTCACGATCCTCATAAAGTCGTTGGCACGAGTCACCGCGCACAAAGCGTTCAGGACGTGCAACGAAATCTCAAGATGAGCGGGATGCTTTGCCAGTGCCGTCAATTCTGTCGACACACCATTCTTCGTCTTGAACATCTCTAGGTTCGCCTCTTCCACATTCAGCATGTTCTCAATGAAACCTGTGGCCAATTCCACAATCGTAGCATCGTCCAAATACTTCTGAATCGACTCCACACACAAACCCAGAGCATCTGTCCTCATCAAGGTCGGACACACGCTAGCATCACTCGACAGATTCTTCAAGGCACGCAGACACAGCGTGCAAATACTCTTGTCGGTCAGATTCTTCTGTAGATTCGACACCAACACCTTGTAGCTACTCTTCATCACCTCCTCATGAGAAGCAGGAACGGCTGTAACAGCACTCAAAACGGCTGTACACAACTCTACACGCTTCTTCAATGTCTGAATCTCATAGAAGGGCAAGAAGATCTTCAATGACTCCGACTGACTCATACTCTCGGATCCAGCAGGAATAGCTGTTAACGTACTCAGAGCCTCCAGAGATGACTCCACCAACTTTGCATCCTGCTTCTCCTTAGTCAGAATCCGTGTCAAAATCTCCAGTACACCAGAATCAATCATGCCATGACCAAGACGAGAATCTCTTGCACAGTACGTGATGAATCGACATCCATTGAGGAGAATGTCCTCTTGCTCCTTGTGATCCAGAACCACCTCGATGATAAAATCAACAGAACTGCTGTTAGTAATGAACTCAGCATCCCTCACACTTGCACACTGCGACAGCAGGATCATTGTTGAAGCAACAACCACGCGTTCCTTCGGGAAACGCTTGATTGAGCGAATTGAAACTTCAGGAGCTGTACAGGCCACAAGCTCTGACAGACACTCGGTACACTGAGCCACTAGAGCGAGTAATTGCAGTCCACTCATCTGAATCTGCAAATCATCGAAGAAACGATCTACAGCACGCACACACAGAGGAATTCCCTTCAGAGACAGCAATGTCAGCGCATTCTTTGGATCAGCACGCAAAAAGCACACCAAGGTAGTGCAGCCATCACATTGAATGGTCGCAGAAGAAGGATAGTCCTTCATACTGGAGAGGATCTGCTGGATATTCAGTGAACCCAGAACAGAGAGTAACGATAACAAATGAAGACACTTCTCCACCAGCATCTGACTATATCCGTACTTCTTCATCACCTCATTCGTAGGTACTGCCACATCCAACTTCTTCAGAAGAGAACACTGCTTGCTGGAAGCACAGAACATCAGGAAATCAACAAGATCTCCACACACAGATTCCTCGTCTAAGTGGGTTGTCAGCAACTCCACCACCTTGTTCAACACAACCTCCGTCAGGATCTCCGACTCTTGACGCTTGTCCTTCAAAGCACGCAGTAATAACACACAACAGAAGTGGATCATTTCACCCTGGGTATAGTTCTGAAGAGCAAACACACATGTCTCGATCACACTCTCCTTTAACAGATCATCCTTGAAACGATCCTTAGAATCCAGGTCCTGTAGACGGGTTATCAGCGACAATACAATCACCAAATATTTCTCCTCTTCACGAAGAACACCAAGAGCCTCCAATGCTAATCTCACAATGGCTTCAGTCAGTACACTGTGTGTCATAGACTTATTCACAGCCAAGTTATTCAACACCTCCAGAGCGCCTGCATATAGAGCAAGCTCACTCTTCTTGTACATAGTCATTACCTTCTGAAGAGTCTGGATTCCCTCAGGTGTTGCCATCTGCAAATGACACTCAATCGCCATTGTGCACGCCACCAGAGCCTCCAGAGCAGCAGCTACGATCGACTTCTTCTTCATATCACGCTCCAGAATACGAGCTGTTGTCTCCACCACATTCTGACTACTGATTAAAGAAGCATAATCCGCAGGATTTGTTGCTGCATTGCGGTAGAGAATGAAGGTATCAATAATCGCCTCCTCTGAACATGTATCCACCTTCACCACACGGGTAGCTACCTTCAATACCTCCTCCAACTGTGTAGCGACAATTGATACAAACTGTAACAGATTGCTCATAATGCGTACACAACGGTGGACTACATCAGCTTCCTTCTCGTACTGTTTCATCATTAGTAAAACAGCAGCAGGGACCTCATTCATCACCAATGAATCAGCATAACTGGCCTCCACAGAGAAGGCATCAATGATCACACAAGAAGCATAGACAAACTCCGCAGAATCATACTTGTGGAAATAGAGCAGAATCACAGACAACACATCATTCTCCCACATCGTATTCACGCAATTATACTTAGTCATCAGACTCAAGACCTCCATAGCAAGCAGAATCGCATCCTTCAGAGCACGATATGCCTCCAGAGCATTCACAATACCCTTCACTAGATTCTCGCATTCAGCGCATTCCTCACATAATGGCATCAGACACTTGCACAGAAGCAAGGCATTCAGCAGCAATACCACATTCGCATCGCTCTTGGTCAATTGAGCACTTGTCTTTCCATTAGATAAGACCACAGCTACAGCGTTTCCGATAGAGTGATTAACAGCGGTAAAGAGAGCAGCGGACTCATTCACAATGCGCTGTTCATGCAGTTCCTCCATGCATACCCTCATCAGTTCATAGCAAGCAGAACACGCCTCATCACTATCAGGGAACACATTTAGCGTCTGGACAGTCAGATCTACCAAATCCACTGTTGGGAGCAAGGGTTGTTTCTTCATATCTACTACATGCAAAGCCATGATGGATAAGAGGGCAGCCATCGCTCCCTCACTCTTGCTATGCTTCTGCACAATCGCACAGTACAGTTGATGATCAAAGCAAGAGAATAACTGCTTGCGAGAACTCTCATGACTCTGAGCCAATGTATTCAATACACGTCCACACAAGGCCACAACAGGTTCCACATCGATGAATCGTTTCAACACAGGCCACAACTCCAAGACAAAGTTCCCATTATCCATATCACGAACAGCATCTGGACTCTTCGTCACAGCACACAACAGATACAAGGCAGCTCCAGTGACCTCAGCGTCCTCCGAATAGGTCTTCAGAAGACGTAACATATCACTACCACAACACTGCTGACTCAGAATATACAAGCACTCGGCACAAATCGTCAAAGCCGCAAGAGCATGACAGCAGGCAATGATACAAGGACGATCTTCACTCTCACGCACACCCATCAACAGGATATTCACAAAACCTGTCGTTACCAATTCAGAAGCACTCACAGGTGCCAGCAGCTCAAGCAAGTTTGCCATCAATGTAAGAATGAAAGCATCCTTACTATAGTCCGTAGCTACACGATAGAGCACACGGAGATTCTCCATGCTTACAAATGTCGATGGGACCTCTGTACCTGTCACCATAGCAATCAATGCACGCAATACAGCCTCCACATGCTTTCCACTATTAACAAAGACTGCCATTGACTTGATTAGAGCATTGAACACCTCCAAATGAAGCATCTTCGGAGTTGCATTATCGCATCGAGACAATGTCAGAAGAAGCTCGGCACATGCAAGATTGATCGCAGCATCCTTCGAATAAGTAGCGAAGACGGTCAACACAGTCGTCAGTACATTCATCTGAGTATCATCAGCAAGAACCTCACATCGATTCAACAGTCCACAGCATCCAGCTACAACCTGCTTATCATTCATAAAGTTTTGAATGAACAACACTGCGGCTTCAGCTGCATTATCCTTCAGGTAGTATTCCGTATGATGAGACCACAAGAAGTCCATCACTATCAAACATAGCTCACTCAACTTCACAGCCACATCCCGACTCTCACAGAATATCAACAGACTATTTACAACCGCTTCAAAGAAAGCCTCATAGTGGCTTTGCAACCACGCTTCATTCTCGACACAAACACTCATCAGAGGTGCACTCTCCAACACAAACTCTTCCACCTCACAACACAGCGTCAGAGCACTCACAGCGAAGTCCATCACTTCGGACTTAGCCATCTGGGGACGCAATGCCAGAACATTCGTTATCACAGACATACAACTCATGAAACGGCCGTGTAACTCTACATCCTCAGGATACTTAGCAGCCACTTGCAGTAAAGCGTCTACTCCTCCCTTTTGAACGAACATCTCTGGATTCGTCTTAATCTCGAAGAACACAGAGAGAACCGAGCTGATCAATATAGCCACATCGGCAGGAATCTCCTCTGTCTGCAACGCACGCACCAGCACCGATTCCGCATTGAACTTATGGAAACTCTCACAGACACTCAAGCTGTTCATAGCAAGATGACTGATCGTACCAGCCACTGCAAAGAGTAATTCATGTGCGTCTGGGAACATCTCAGTGGAATTCACAATCTTGGACACAATACCGCTCTGAATGACAGCAGGCTTACACGAATCGAAAGCCGAGATAGAGCAAATCAGTTTCACAAAGAGTGTTGTGAGTTCACTGTTACTGCTGAAGTTGGAATACACCAGCATCAAGGTACGCAGATAGGAAGTAGATGCAATACGATTCACATCAGAAGAGCCATCAGCCAGACACGTCAATGCTCGAAGAACCACACTCACAATACTAGCGTTCTTCGGATAACGCTGCAGCGTCGTGTAGAAGGGCTCCAGACCACCATTTGCAACTACGTTCTGACGACTGATCACCGCAGTTTCCTCCACAGGATCATCAACCATGCTTAACAAAGTGCTGCAACCATCCAACACAATAGGCTCATCCGAAATACACAATTGGATGCAGCGAATGCACACCACCGTCGCCTCCAGAGCCACAATACCACTTGGAATATGTTGGGCCACAGAGAGAAGAGTCTTGATACCAACACTCTGGATTGGCATCACTGTTGTGTAGCGAGTCATCACATCCACCACCACCTTAGCCATCTCACACTCTACTACAGCCCTTGCGAAGAGAGCATCCTGAAGGAACGGCTGGAACGTCGTCAAGAAGAGAAGCACCAGATCCCGATTGGAGATAAAATCATTGGTCAGAATGAAGATCATTTGAACAAAACCACTCTGCAACAGAGCCTCACGATTCTCCTCTGTACATGAAGCATTCTTCAGAATCATCAGTAGCACATGCATCGTGGCAAGGTCCTGAGCAGTCTCGCCTGTCAAAGACACAATCGTATCCGTGACTGTCTCAGAAAGAGGACTCGGGAACTCCTTCACAGCTCCCAGAATCTGAACCAGTACATCACACAAGATCGCATGGGCCTGACCTCGAATATGAGAGAAGGAAGCACACAACGCAGTTAAGTTCGCCTCCTCCGTGAATTTCGGAACGATCTCTGGATTCTGAATCAGATTCTTCACAGCAACAAGAGCAGGCTCTGCAATTTCATCAGCAGACTGTTCTCCCAGAATACGCAACAATGCCTGTATAACACCAACATCAACCAGCTTGTAGTGATTCACAGGATCCCGAGTCAACATACTGAACAAATTGCTGCATACTTCCATATACTCATCGTCCACAGGCTCTAAACTCACAATAGCGGTCTCGTAGCACTTCGACTGCATCACGTATGTTACACCTCCTCGAGTCGTCGCTACATACAACAACACACGGCAGCAGGCCACTTGTAATTTGCTGTTCTCACGGAATCGCTCCATCACATCATGAACACGATCCATACATTTGCTATTCAAGAAGATAGGAACTGCATTCTTGCTACTCAACGCACCTGCTAATACAGAGAACACAGGAGTCAATAGAACTTCCTGATCAAACTCCTTCGCCAAACCTGTGAACAGAGGCACACCTCCACAGTTGATGAACGTAGGGATACACGTCTTACTCGTCAATACACTCTCATTCAACGTCAACAAGTCAGCCAGACGTTCCGGGGTCTTCTTCCAATCCTCAACAATGCCCAAGAACCGAATGAGATATGAAGGAGCACTCATCACCTGACCATACATGTCAGTGAAGATGATTGAACGCAACACTTCCAGGATCGCCAACTGGCTTGCATCGTCCACAGATGGACAGCTCATGAGGGCAAACAGGAGCAACAAGAAACTCTCAATGGAGGGACTACAACGGGTTCCAATCGCCTTCAAGAACTCCACACAGCTTGTGACGGCTTCAGGACCATCCACACAAGATACCAGACTCTGACAGAGTTGATGCAACTCCTCCTGAGACAACTCTGCCCCCAGAGACTTCTTCCAATTCAAGATGTCCGCCAGATTCTCGCTAGCAAGAAGCGAATTCTTGTGATCCTCACCCAGAATGATCTGACACAGGACTATCATCATCTCCTTCGTAGCCACCTTCTTGTGGTTCTTATCGGTTGCATGTGACTGTTGACGAAGCAGGGTCATTGCGGCATTCAGGACCTCCACTGACCCGATATGGTGGTTCAACACATCGAGAAGGAAGGTGAAAATCCCATTATTACCCAAACCTTCGTTGATAACCTTGCTTTCCGTGAGATGTGTGAACAGCTTACAGGCCAGCACAGGATACACATCATTGTCAACAAAGAGAGGCTCCATTGCATACACCGTGTCAATACACTTCGAACGAACCATCTCAGCACGCACCTTTGATGAAGTGGCAAGATGCTCCAACACGGTCAACACCTCGAGGTTGACCTCTTGATTCTCCTTATAGTTCTCCGCACACCACTGGATCGCAGGCAAATAGTCCTGGACAACAACAGCAGGGATAATCTCCGTAGTCGTCATCACACTACTCAGCAAACGCAAACTCGCTGAGACCACCTCCGGCTCCTCAGCGTTCTGTCGCAAGATCTTATATAGTTTTTCCAAGACACCGCAATTGAAGATTTCTTTGACAGTGAGACCATGCTTGAATACAACACTCAGAATGTTAAGGAAGCTGACCAACTTCTCATGTTTCCTATTCTCAATATCACGGAGAAGATAAGGCAATGCTCCACGCTCACAAATCGTCAGACAGTGGTTCTTGTCTGCGAAAATAGACTCGAGATAGCTAAAACAAGTGGTTCGGATTGTTTTGCTATCCTCGTGCTCAGTGAGAACGGAGATCACCGTGGCATAACTCTCTACCTCCATTAGCAGATCATGACAACTGAGGTCAAAGATGGCCAGAGTGGCTAGAATCGAGACACCGTGTAATACAACCTCAATATTCGAGTGGAACGCTTCCATACCATCAAGAATCACTTGCAACACCTGGTGGGACAACAGCAAACGACGACATTCCTCTGTATCCGCCATGAAGTCCAGTGCAGTGAGTGACATCGCCAACAGTGGTTCAGGAGCCTCATCCAAACAATTCTGGATGGCTCGGCTGACAATGCCACGCGAAAGCAGTGCAGACCTCTTAGAAGGATCCTTATTCGCCAGGACACACAGCAATTCCAGAGAAGCAGTCTGCAATTCGGCGTTATTCGAAAACTTGTTCATACACTGACAGAGAAGTTCGAAGCAGTTTGTTCGAAGCATTCGGTTAATTGCCTCCTCTACGATCAACAACCCATATCATATCTACCATGATCAATGAAATGCTCAAGACAGAAACAAGCACCTTCCTGGATGTCCTCATGGTCTGGGAAATTTAGCATACTCTTCACGATGTTCTCCACACCATTATTCTGGAATACCATATCCTTTATGCGACCTACAATAATTAGCAATGAAACACTCTAAATCCTACCGTCACTTCCTATATGTCTGATAGTATTACAAGCGGAAGCCTGAAACCGGGAATCTCTGCCTCTGGCGCGCATTGCCTTAATCAGAACAGGAATGACTCCCATCTCGCAAAAGAATTGGATACTCTCCTCTACTAAATGAACCACAATATCAATACCCATACCAGATTCAGAAAGTGACTCTAACACTCTACAGCCCTCAAGCTGGATCTTTCCATCTGTAATAGGCATCCGGAGCTTATCCACAGACTCTTCCATTAGTTTAGCATAGTCTATATCTAGAAATCAGAACAAAACACAAACACACTTACTCTTGGAATCTCTTTCGCCAACTTTGTTTCTACTGTCTCGGTCAGCATTTCCCCCACGATGGGAAGTGCCGACACTAGAGTAATCATCAGAATCGATAGCTTCCATGTAGAAACCTAGTAATCTAGATGCAAAATAAGATCACGATTCAGAAATCATTAATATTTAACCTACATACACTATATTTATGGCAAAAGCAAAACTGGATTAGCATTTCACCTGTTCAGTGGTCACTTCTATATTGATAATCAACCCATGTCGATCACCAAACACTCGGGGGTTTCGTTCTTTCGACACTTTTTGCCACCTTTTTTGGACTGATTGTGGCTATAAAGACCTTTGTTCCTAACAGCGTAACTCATTATAAGATGATTGGAAGATCAAATAAATCCAAATAAAAGCTTGTTCCGAGTCTCTCTTCTTAGGGGGGGAAATCAAGCGAGACACAATTGGATAACAAACAATATTACATATGAGCAAACAGAGTCATTAGTTCGCAATGTTCCGTAGAGGGGAAAAGATCGACAGGTTGGGATTTCAGGGCTGTAAAAGGGGATCCAGGAGTTCTCCTGGACACTTGACAACAGAGATTCACTACAAATCAAAAGTAGTTCAGAAACCCACAAGTATTATCAACAAAAGAACCCGTTGGATTGCAGGATACATAAATGAGTTCTGTGATAGCATTACACTTTCTGCAGGCAGTAATAATATTGTTATGAAGTCCACAGCGTGGAGGATCCACGATCATTACGATATGGTCATAGTCTTCGAATTAGCTTCATATATCTCTATTACCTTTTGCAGCATTTGATTTTAATAGATCTGTCATCACCTTCTCAGCAGGAGCACAAATGAACTCGCAGTTCGTGATTCCATTGGCCACAGCATTCAACTTCGCATCCTCAATAGCTGATGCTTCAATATCGACACCAATCAACTACTCATCAGGATAAACACTGGGTCCTACATATTTCACCCGATTCGCGAGACAGAGACCAATTGTTCCTGTTCCACAACACACATCCAGGAGTAATGTGTTCTCGTGAAGAGACAGCCAGTCACCAATGTTCTTATAGAGAACCTCAGCAACAGGTGTATTGACCTGGAAGAAGGCATAAGGAGACACACGGAAGGTGAGATCGAAGAGCTTCTCTTCAATATATGGGCGACCTTCATGAGAACAAGGAATGAACCTTACCGTGAATGGTGATAGTAGGACAATCGGATCCAGGATTTGATAGACCAGTAAAGCTATGTATGAAGGAGATAATCAAGATCAACATTTGATAACCGAAAGACGCAAGACATGAGAACGAAGACTTTAACGAAGTGACGAGTTCCTGCATAACTGAATCGATTTCTTGTCGAATCGAGTCTGTCAGACATTCTTCTGCCTCTTCTGCTTTGGGGGTCGATTTCACATAAGGATTACCAACTACAAGGAGAACACAAAGTTGATCTGTTCGAGCTGAATAACGCAAAAGAAGTGATCTCCAGAATCCAACATGATTACACATATCATAGACTTCATATGATTTCGAACAAATGAACGATTGAACACTTGTCACAACCTGTTTCATTAATGGTGATACTACCACCACATCTCTGATATTATTCATGCTATTCATCCTTACGTGATATCACCAATAACCACATTCCCATTAATGAAACTTCCCATGCGAAAGCCAACACAAGGTTGCCCATCTTTGTTCTTACCTATAAGTCAGAATGAAGAGTGAAGAATACCAATCGTAAAGGAACACTTATTCCGATATCCTTCATGAGGTTCAGCTGTAAGAATAGGAAGCATTGTACAGATCTGGCCATCCTCCTCACTCACCTTCGAGTACTCCACTCCTCCATCATCAGAGGACATGGTTACTTCCTTTTCTGGTTGTTGTTCATTCTCATGTTTCTCTCCATCCTTCTTCTCATCTCCATCCTTCTCTTTGGCTTCCTTTTCTTCTCTTACCATCTTTTCATATTCATCTATCGATAGATGTAGGTACTTACAACGATCACCATACTTGCAATGACCATTTCGAAGAAACTCATTACAAGGTTGCTTTATGCTTCCTGCACGACCTCCTTCCTTCGCCTTCTTCTCTTTCTCACGATCCTTCTTGGCTATACGACGATTACAGCGTTTCAATACTTGACGCATCTCCTTTTCTTTACGGCTCAACTGCTCTTCGTATGAAATATTCCACCAAGGAGCAACAACATCATTTGTAGTTGCATCTATCTCCTTAGTCATTTCAATAGTAAAAACTTTCGGGTACCTCATTTGACACTTTCTGTCGTTTGTTCTCACGTAATTCCCCCTCATCTCGTGATTTGGGTTCATGCTTTTCTCTCTTCTTTTGAAGGTTTGGCTACATATCACTTCTGAGAACAGAAAAGACATCCTTGCACTTAAGTTTCTTGCCTTCTACCTCAATTTGTTCAATCACTTCTCTTGCCAAATCTCTGGACTCGACAGAATGGAAAGTCACAAATGCAAACTGTTTCCCACGTTGTTTCTTCACAGATCTATCTATTATCCTTGTATTCATTTCGCACTTGATTCCATCAACTTTCTTCTCTTGAAATAACTTTTGAGCTTCTTTCTGAGTCATCCATGTTTTCAGATTTGTCACATACAATTTGTACTGATCACGACGTTCCATCTCCTTACTGATTGTTTCCGTTGAAACCGG
>JABLTK010111706.1_pt1 | contig 12046 bp, 8 predicted proteins | sample 7160131 | NCBI WGS metagenome assembly JABLTK01 (sample SAMN14651221, study PRJNA627086) | human gut metagenome | isolation source: feces | host: Homo sapiens
AATGATCTGAAGTTCTATCTTTATAGGGTAAAACAGTTGTTTGCATAAGAAATGCAGATTGTTAAAAACACAACAATATTATATGAGTCAGGTTTTGAGGGTCGTTAGGATGCGTTTGTGGGACTTATTGTGGGACTCGCAAACGCAAAAGTCCCACAGACCCGGTCTTAATCCTTGTTCCTGCCGAATAAAAACACAACAATATTATTTGATCCTTTCGTGGCCTCCGCCACTTTTATACAAGAAGCCAATAACGAAAAAGCTGAACCTCAATTCTGAGATTCAGCTTTTTCTTTCGAGGTACCTAGCAGAGTCGAACTGCTCTACACGGTTTTGCAGACCGTTACCTAACCGATCGGCCAAGGTACCAAAGTGTTGTTCCTTATTTGCGGTTGCAAAGGTAGGCATAATAAATCATTCCGCCAAATGTTTTTGAAGAAAAATTCATACTTTTATCAAAAAACTTTCATTTTTATTGATTCGCTCTTATTTACACATTAATATATATACCTAATTTTAGGTAAAACACACTATATAGCATAAAAAACGCAGTAAAGAATGTAGGCGAATCAAACAAATATGGATAACTTTGCATTAAGCATACATCTAACAAAACATTAAATACAATATAAAAATGACACGAACAATAAAAAAACTTGTGTTTTCGCTCTATACCATCGCTGTGGTGTGTATGGGTGCCGCCACAGTAATAGAGAAATACCAAGGCTCTGAATTTGTATCGGCACACATTTACGGCACGTGGTGGTTCACGCTCGTATGGGCATTGCTGGCTGCCACTGCCACCGTATATTTCCTCCGAAACCGCACGAAGTCGTGGACGGGCATCACGCTCCATCTCTCGTTCCTCGTGATTCTCGCAGGAGCGTTCCTCACCCACATAAGCGCCGAACGGGGCATCATCCATCTGCGCCTCGGCGAGACCACCGACCGCTACACCGTCTTTACTGACGGCACGAACGCAAGCAGCGAGAGCCTGCCGTTCCAGATACGCCTCAATAAGTTCAACATACAGTATCATCCCGGCACGGACGCCGTGGAGGACTACGTGTCGCAGTTCAGCATCACGAAGGACGGACAGACCGTGCAAGGACAGGTATCGATGAACCGTATATTCACTTGCGGCGACATGCGCCTCTATCAGGCTTCGTACGACAGCGACGAACGGGGCGTCTCACTCGCCACCAATTCTGACCCCTGGGGCATCCCCGTCACCTACACCGGCTATGCCCTACTCTTCCTTTCCCTCATCCTCATGCTCTTCGATCCGCGCGGAGCTTACCGCGCCCTGCTCCGAAGCGAGCATCTCCGCAAGGGAGCGCTATTGTCTGTCATGGCTGCGGCTACGCTCTTCGGCAATACCACCTCTGCTGCCACCGCCTCCGCAGCCGACCATACGCCCCACGCCCTGCCCGAAAAGACAGCAGAGAAGTTCGGCGAGCTGTTCATCCTCCACAACAACCGCATCTGCCCCATGCAGACCTTCGCCATCGACTTCACCAAGAAACTCTACGGAGCACGATCCTACAAAGGACTGACAGCCGAGCAGGTGCTCACGGGATGGATATTCTGGGGAGAGGAATGGATGAATGAGCCTATAATAAAGGTGAAGAGTGGCGATCTGAAGCAGACACTCCAGCTGCCCGACTACGTTTCGGCAGGGTTCTTCTTCAATAAGGATATGGGCGGATACACGCTCGGTCCGTACGTCAAGGAGTATTACGAGGGCAATAAGGACAAGTTCCACACTCAGGCGTCCGCCCTTGACGAGCGCATACAGCTGGTAATGGACCTCCGTCGCGGCACCATCCTCAAGATATTCCCCATAAAGTCTGACAATGGAAAGACGGCTTGGTACTCACCCACAGCCGACCTGCCGTCGTCCCTCGACTATAAAGAGCGGAGCTACATACAGTACGTATTCACCCTGCTCTACGACTATGCAGAAGCCAACCGCCAGGACAGCATCTGCCATACGCTTGACAAGATGCAGGCATTGCAGATCAAGAACGGCGCCGCTTCCATCCCGTCAGAGAAGCAGACCACGGCGGAGCGTACATACAACAGCATTCCCTTCGCCACCATCCTCTTTATCCTGTGCCTCACGATGGGCGTACTCTCGTTCCTCTACACCGTGACGCGCATCTGCCGCCAATGCCGCCTCGAGAGCAACCACGACCCACGCGCCACACAACGCACGCGTGCCGACATCATCGTAAGACGTTTCTCACGACTGGTAATGGCAGCCGCTTTCGTCTCGCTCACCTACTGTGAGTATCTGCGCTGGACCATTAGCGGCACCATCCCTATGGCAAACGGCTATGAGACGATGCTCTTCGTGGCATGGACGGTCATGCTGCTCAGCCTCCTGCTCAGCTTCCGTTTCCCCATCATGCTCACATGCGGTTTCCTCATGTCGGGCTTCTTCCTGCTCGTAAGCCACATCAGCCAGATGGACCCGCAGATAACACACGTCATGCCTGTGCTCAATTCGCCCCTGCTGAGCATACACGTCAGCATCATCATGATGGGCTTCGCGCTCCTGTCCCTGACGTTCATCAACGCCATAACAGCCCTGACCGTGAAGCTGATAAACCGCGACGCCACCCGTCAGATGGCAGCCCTGCAGAGTCTTTCGCTCCTTTTCCTCTATCCTGCCGCCACCACACTCGGCATCGGCATCTTCGTCGGAGCCATCTGGGCAAACGTCTCGTGGGGCGAATACTGGGGATGGGACCCCAAGGAGGTATGGGCGCTTATCACGTTCATGGTGTATGCAGCCGCCCTGCATCCCAAGACGCTGCCCGCTCTCAGACGTCCTGTGGCGTTCCACGTGTTTATGCTCTTGGCATTCCTCACCATCCTCATGACCTACTTCGGTGTCAACTACATCCTTGGCGGCATGCATAGCTACGCATAACATTATTCTTATATACAATGCTAATCCCGGCAAAAACCAATCAGAAAATTGGTTTTGCCGGGATTTTTTGATTAATTTTGCAAACATACAAACACGAATCATGACACAAATCAAAAAAAACAGTATCATTGCTGCAGCATTTGCCATCGCCGCAGCCACTTCTCTTACAGCCAATGCCCAGAAACAAACGGCTGCGCCAGCTCCCATTCTCCCTCTTCCTGAGCAGAAACAGATTGACTGGCAGAAGATGGAGACATACGCCTTCATCCACTTCGGTCTCAACACCTTCAACGACCGCGAATGGGGATATGGCGACTCAGACCCCAAGACTTTCAATCCCACACGCCTCGACTGCGAGCAGTGGGCACGCACCCTCGTGGCTTCGGGCATGAAAGGCGTAATCCTTACCGCCAAGCACCACGACGGATTCTGCCTGTGGCCGTTCGAAGGCAACGACTATAACATAAGCCAATCACCCTATAAGGACGGCAAGGGCAACATCGTACGCGAACTGTCAGAAGCCTGCAAGAAGTACGGACTGAAGTTCGCCGTCTATCTCTCGCCGTGGGACCGCTCACGTGCCGACTATGCCACACCCGGCTATCTGCCCTACTTCTACGCTCAGCTCCGCGACCTGCTCACCAATTACGGCAACGTATTCGAAGTCTGGTTTGACGGCGCCAACGGTGGCGACGGCTATTACGGCGGCGCTTGCGACTCACGCACCATTGACCGTAAGAACTACTATAACTATCCGCGCATCTTCGAGATTCTGGACAGTATACAGCCGCAGGCAGTGGTCTTCGGCGACGGCGGCCCCGGATGCCGTTGGGTGGGCAACGAGAAGGGATTCGCCGGCGAAACAAACTGGGCTTTCCTCCGCAAGGGCGAGGTTTATCCCGGATACCCGAAGTACAAAGAACTGCAGTACGGACATGCCGACGGCAATCAGTGGACACCGGCTGAGTGCGACGTATCCATCCGTCCGGGATGGTTCTATCATCCCGAGGAAGACGGAAAGGTGAAGTCGCCTGATCAGCTGGTCGACCTCTACTATCGCAGCGTGGGACACAACGCCACTCTCCTGCTCAACTTCCCCGTTGACCGTGACGGCCTCATCCATCCCGTCGACTCAGCCAACGCCGTACGTTTCCACAAGATCATAGAGCGCGAGCTCTCTCATAACCTCGTGGCAGGCATGAAGCCGAAGGTAAGCAACGAGCGCGGAACAGAGTTTGCGGCAAAGGCTCTCACAGACAATTCGTGGGACACATACTGGGCAACAGCCGACGGAGTGACCACAGCAGACATCACATTCTCCTTCAAGAAGCCGCAGAAGATCAACCGCATCATGCTGCAGGAGTATATCCCCCTCGGACAGCGCGTAAAGAAGTTCGTCGTGGAATATCTTGACGGCAAGCAATGGAAGCCGGTAAGCCAGAACGAGGAGACCACCACCATCGGATACAAGCGTCTCCTCCGCTTCCTCACCGTAGAGACCAAGGGCGTGCGTGTGCGCATCCTCGACTCACGCGGACCCATCTGCCTTAACAATGTGGGCGTGTTCTTCGGAGGCGACGACGCACAGCTCACATGGAGCCCCACGTCAGAAGCCATCAAGTCGCTGCCGTTCTCGATCGTAGGCATCAGCGAGGCTGAGCAGACTAAGGCCACCGACCGCGACCCACAGACCGTGCTCTTCACCACCTCTAAGGAACTGATCATCGACCTCGGCAAGAACACGGAGGTGTCACAATTGCTCTATCTCCCCGACCAAAGCGACGCTCACCGCGGCTTCATCCATTCCTACACCATTTCGGCATGTGACGCCAAGGGCAACGTCATCAAGACGCTGAAGTCTGACGAGTTCTCGAACATCCAGAACAACCCCATCCTTCAGACCGTCACCTTCCCCGCCACCACCACCCGCTTCCTCAAGCTGAGCGCTGACCGCATGGTAAAGGATGGCGAGCAGATAGGAATAGCTGAGCTTGGCGTGAAGTAACAAGACATTCAAGAACAACAATATAAGAAGTAAAAAGATTGAGGGTGTGTCATGACTCACAAACATGAGTCTGACACACCCTCAATCATATCAAGTCTTTTATCAACCAACCGACATAAAGGATAACGGGACTCAACACTATGCATATATCACATATTGTTTTTTTCAATGCAAGCTTCATACTTCCCATTTCCTTTCTGCGAGAGTTGATCATAACTATAGTGCTAATAAAATACAAGCCATAAAGGCTCCATGTTACGGGGGACAACCATTTGACATTTGCATAATAGGTTATCATGCCGCATATAAAAAAAGCCATAGAAATCCAGTCGTGTAATATTCTCATAGTGGATACATTTCATTCAACATTTTATTTATGCATACTGCAAAGATAGTATATATTAATGGCATTTAAGTTTAATTCAGGACAAAAAGTCGTCCGAAAGAGGCAGTATTGTGAAACAAAAGACCATCTTTTGCATCAAAATTGAAACATTATATCACTATGATGTAACATAATTGTAATAAAAAATGTCTATCTTTGCATCCGAAACAATTGATAACCATAAAGTTTTAAGAATGGATTTTAGCAAACAAGCACTGTTTATGCTAATGCTGACAGGCGGCATACTCAACTGTCTGCCAGCAACAGCCACTAAGACGGACGTCTTGGAAACAGTAAAAGATCTGATGCAAGTTAACGGAAAAGTGGTGGACGAGAAAGGCGACGCCATTATCGGAGCAACAGTAGTCGTGGACGGCACCAGTCTCAAGACCATTACCGACGTGGAAGGCAATTTCACTTTGTCGAACGTGAGGCGCGGAGCCATGATGTCCGTATCGTACATCGGCTATGAGCGCACCTTCGTAAAGGCGGCAAAGGATGTCAGCATAGAACTTAAGGAAGACGACCATCAGCTTAAGGAAGTGGTGGTCGTAGGCTACGGTCGTATGCAACGCAAGGACATAACCTCGTCAATCACGACTGTCAATTCGGACGACCTCAACAAGGGCGTATTCACCACACCTGCCGAGATGCTGCAAGGCAAGGTGCCCGGTCTTACGGTAACGACAAGCAGCAACCCTAACGAACCAAATTCATCGGTCATACTTCGCGGTGCATCCACATTGCGCGAAGGCGATGCCATGCAACCTTATTATATAGTGGACGGCATTCCGGGCGTTGACCTCTCACTCGTCGCCGCTGACGACATTGAGAGCATTGACGTGCTGCGCGACGCCACAGCCACAGCCATCTACGGATCGAAGGCAGCCAACGGCGTGATTATCGTCACCACGAAGAAAGGCAAGCGCGGCTCGGCACATGTCAGCTACAACGGATATGTGGCTATAGACAATGTGGCTAAGGACATAAAACTGGCCACTGCCGACGACCTCCGAAACTACGCCAAAGCCAACAACTTCACGCTGCCCAGCGACGAAGGTGCCAATACAGACTGGCAGAAGCAGGTGGAGCGTACTGGCATCTCGCACAGCCACAACCTTGCGGTGAGCGGAGGCAACGACAGATCGAACTATAACGTCAGCCTCAACTACGTTGACCGACAGGGCATCATACGCAATACGGACAACAAGACCTTCGGCGCTCGTGCCATGGCACAGTCGATGGTGCTCAAGGACCACCTCACGCTGGCACTCGGCATTAACGCCAACCAGACCACAGCAGAGGGTGTGGTGAACGGCATAAAGGGCATGAGCGTGACGGACGCCATGGTTTATTACTCGCCGCTGCAGCCTGTCAGAAACACGGACGGCAGCTGGTTCGGATCTACGTCCGTTACCAACTACTTCAACCCCGTTTCGATGATCAATGAGGACACGCAGAAGAACGTCTACAAAAGAATGCAGATAACGGGTAAGGCTGACCTCAGAATCATACACGGACTGACGCTGAGCGCCAACTACTCATACATGGCTGACCAGAACACATACAGCCAATATCACTCCACCAAGTCGCAGATAGTGAACACTAACGGACAAGCCACACGCAACACATACCAGAACAACAAGAGCGTCTTCGAGCTTTATGGCAACTACGACACCACCATAGCCAAGATGCACCGACTGGGCATGATGCTCGGCTACTCATGGGAGGAAAACAACAACAATGACGGATTCGGACTTACAGTAAAAGACTTCTATAACGACAACCTGAAATGGTATAACCTGTCATACGCCAACAGCATCGACGGCATGGACGCCGTGGAGAGCGGAGCAGAATCGACGCTGCGTATGATATCGTTCTTCGGCAGACTTAACTATTCTTTCAACTCGAAGTATAACCTTCAAGCCACAGTACGTCGCGACGGTTCGTCAGCCTTCGGCAAGAACAACCGTTGGGGCACATTCCCTTCCGTATCAGCAGCATGGCGCCTTTGCGAGGAGAACTTCGTAAAGAACCTCAACGTATTCAACGACCTCAAGCTTCGCGTGGGCTACGGAGTGAGCGGCAATTCGCAGGGCTTCGATGCCTACACAGCCATCCGTACTTACGGTACGTCAGGATGGTTCTCGTACACCGACGCCAACGGTCAGACCTCTCAGAAGCACACGCTGGGAGCACTCAGCAACGCCAACCCCGACCTTAAGTGGGAACGCACGGGAATGTTCAATGTCGGACTGGACTTCAGCGTGCTCAACAACCGCCTCTCGGGTACCATCGAATACTACGACAAGCGCACAAGCGACCTTATATATGACTATCCTGTGTCGACCAACCGCTATCCTTACGGACTGATGACTGCCAACGTGGGCGACATCAGCAACAAGGGCGTGGAGATAACCATCAATGCCATCCCCGTCAAGACGAAGGCATTCGAATGGAGCACCACTCTCAATCTCTCGCACAACAATAATATTGTTGAAAAACTCTCCAACGCCACATATTCCGTAAAATACATCGACGAGGCGTCACCTGAGCTCAGCGGCAACCACGGTGTGTACGTGCAACGACTCATGGAAGGATGTCCGATAGGTCAGTTCTACACCTACGAATGGGCTGGATATGACGAGAACGGCACGTCACAATACTACGTGCATGACGCCAATACAGGCGAGCGCACCGGCGAGACCACCATCGACCCGCAGGACAAGGACCGCACAAAGGTGGGAAGCGCACAGCCGAAGCTCACGCTCGGATGGAACAACACGCTGACCTACAATAACTGGTCGCTCAACATGTTCTTCCAGGGAGTGTTCGGCAATAAGGTGTTCAACGGACTGCGTGCGCAGGGCAACGCCATCACAATGCTGAGCCAGGGCAAGAACGTCTTCGCCGAGGCTCTTACCGAACAACGCTACGGCGACGTCAACTCGCAGAAACCGTCAGACCGCTACATAGAGAACGGCAGCTACCTACGCCTCTCATCAATGACGCTGACATACAGATTCGGCAAGATTGGCGACTGGGTGAACAATCTCTCTGTCTATGCTACATGCAACAACGTATTTACGCTGACAAGCTTTAAGGGCACCGACCCTGAAGTTAACCTCGGCGGACTGACACCGGGCATTGTATGGCGAAACAACTATTATCCCCGTACACGCACGTTCATGGTGGGCATGAAGGTGAACTTCTAAACGACAAAAGCATATAAACGGAATTAACGAAACAAGGCAATGAAGAATATAATAAAAATGACATTGGCTGCGGCAGTGCTCGGCATTACAGCCAGTTGCACCGACCTGGACGTGGACGTGAAATCAAAATACACGGAATATCCCAATGATCCGGTTGCCATAGAGGGCAAGATGTCGGACGTCTACTACTCGTTCCGCCAGGCACTCGGCAACAACTATAACCGCGTGCAGACCTTCTCTTCTGACGAGGCTACGGGCGTGTCGTTCGGCACAGACTACTTTGACAAGGGCGAGAACATCCATCCCTCCATCCATAACTTCATGTCAGGCGACGACCCTGCAAACTATTGGACCGATCTGGCAAGCGGCATCACAAAGTGTAACAAGATTATAGAAGAATTTAAGGAGACTCCAAAGGTGGCAGCTCCTGCCCGTCTGATGCGCGCCTTCTATCACTTCATACTTATGGACAGCTACGGCGACGTGCCCGTGCTGGACCATCTGCCCGCTGACAATGAGGCTGTGGTGCGCAGCCCGCGTAAGGAGGTGGCTGAGTTTATTGAGAAAGAGGTGAAGGAATGCCTGCCTGACCTCTCGGACAAGAACGACGCTTCCACCTACGGCAAACCGAACAAATGGATGGCTGAGGCGCTGCTCGTCAAGCTGTATATAAACTGGGGAGTGTATACCTGTGGCGACGTTACCAAGTATGACGTTGCCACAACAAAGAACAGCAAGCTGGACGAATGCGTGAAGTACTGCGACGACATCATCGGTAGCGGTCTGTTCAATCTGAACGACCCGTACCGCAAGAAGTTTATGTTTGACAACGGTCCGCAGATTAAGGACTTCATCTATGCCATGCCTTACGACAAGGTAAGCGCACAGGGCTTGCTCTACGGTCGCTACCGCGCATTCCGACGCATTGACGACGGCGACACGCAGGGCTATTACGGAGGAAAGATGGGCAAGTCGTGCGCCGGCATCTGTGCCATGAACCCCGAATTTGCTGACCTGTTCTGTCTTGAAGGCGACGACCGCAACGATGCCGTACTAAAAGGAAAGGTGTTCATCCACGACGCCATAACCGGCGAGGAGACTGACCAGCCCTACATATATAAAGGTACTCAGCTGGAACTTACAAAGACCATAACCCTGCAGGAAGGCGGACTGGCTACGCTCAACTGTGGTGCTACGCCGGACGGATGGCGTCAGGGCTATCGCTCCATCAAGTTCTATCCTAACCCGAATGAGTATAGCGCATACAACCGCTATCAGAGTAACGACGTGCCAATCTTCCGCTTCGCCGACATCATCCTCACAAAGGCAGAGGCTATAAAGCGCGGAGCCACCGCCACCAACGGCGACACGCCACAGTCGCTCTTCAATCAGATTCGCAGTTACGTGCATGCTCCCCTGCTCGACCACGACCCTTCGCTTCAGGAAATCCTCGACGAACGCGGTCGCGAATTCTTCGACGAGAACTGGCGCCGCAACGACATGATACGCTTCGGCACGTTCGAGAGCGAATACGGATTCCACAAACACAGCAATCCGGACGCACGCTTCGACAAGACATGCCGCATCCTGCCAGTCCCCGACGACATCCTCAAGGAGAATACCAACTGGGAACAGAATCCAGGATACAACAACTAATAATACTGCTTAATTCTTTATCAAGCCATCTGCATAGCCAAAGCCAATGCAAATGGCTTTTTTATATCCTTCTTCATCATGAAACAGTTTACTAACATCCGGGCCTATAGCAATAATGTGTCTTACTATAGTTTGCCTAATAGCCTACATCTTATTCCGAAGTTCTTTGCATTTATACTATTAATTCTATCGAATAAGATTCTGAAATATCCAATGGCCAATCTGTACGAATGAGCAATTCATCAGCATTGCATTGAATTACAGTGCCAGTCTGATATTGTGAACGACCCAATACACCAAGCATAACTCGGTCATCAGGGTGGATATCATGTTCAAATCCGTTCAATTCAAACATATAGTTATTATTCTCATCATCATCCTTTTCCAAATCAACGTATGCATACGGAATAAACAATCCTTCATTTATTCTATTTTGCATATGCTTTGGAAAAGATATGCGAAATGATGTGGTATTCAGATCTTCACCGTATAGAACCTGAACCGACTGACTGCTATGTCCGTAATCCATCTCAACGTCTTTAGGGAGAAGTTTTCGTATTTCTTTGGCAAGCCCCCAGCCTTTCGACCACCATTTAAGCCATTCCGTGTTGTTGATATTTTTGTAGCCATCATGAATGTTTCTTTGATAGAACTCATGCCACTCAACGAGGTCATGATGCCAGCTATAATCTGTCAGGTCAATATTCCGAGATTTCTCATCCTTATAAATTGTCAATTCGTCAATCGTTCCCATTTCAGAACCACCCTCATCCCAAAATATATTATTTGAATCATCATCAGGCTCCATTTTTACATATAGTCCTTGATACATCGGATAAGGGTCATAGGAATCAAGCATACACTCTACAGCATCTTCAAGCGTAATGATATAAAAACTTGCATCATCACCTTTTCTATGCCCATAACAATCCGGGCACTCCCATCCGTCTATATACTGTACATCTATTATTGAAAAAGTGTTATCAGGATTGTCTATGTGTCTACCTGTCCCGGCAAAACGATCTACAAATACAGATCTGATTCTTTTCACTTTACCACGAATAAAACAATTTGGGACACGATCATGATGTTCTTCATCAAAATCGATATCTATACCACAGGCACAAGTGTATGGTTTGTCCTTTATGCACGACAAATTAACGACCTGTCCAACATGGATAGGATCGCCACAACACTGCATTTGCCATGATTCATAATTAATATTGCATTTTACTATTCTTGTTTTCATCGCAATAGTATTTGATATTTAAACCTAAATATTACCTTAAACATGAGCACAAAGATATATGAAATAACCGATAAATAAAAACAAATTAATATCTATTATCACGAACACCCACTGCAAGCTGCACTCCTTCGGAGCTTGCAGTGGGTTTATGATAGATACATGTCCCTTCAGGAGATAATCTGCTATGGGAGGTTGCGTGGCTACGGCGAGACGCCATAGCCTCCTAAGTTTGCCTTATCTGCTTGTAAACATCCTGCCTACCATAGCAAACAACCTCACTGATAAATTACAGTTTGGCGGTTAGTTTGCCTGACAATATTTGCATTTCTAATGCTCAATACTCCTCGTTCAGCGCACAACAAAATCTTTGGTGCGAAATTCTTGAGTTTTAAGCGTGCAGCGGCAACACACTGACACTCTGTAGGTTACACTACCAAGAAGAGAAATGTGCAATGAATGACTGAGCTAAACAAGCCTCATAGGGTTGCAATAGCGCCACTTTTACACTCCAATAGTGCCACTTTTATCATACAATAGCGCCACTTTTACACTCTAATAGTGGCACTATTGGACTGTAAAAGTGGCGCTATTGTTAAGC
>JABLTK010062069.1_pt1 | contig 12045 bp, 16 predicted proteins | sample 7160131 | NCBI WGS metagenome assembly JABLTK01 (sample SAMN14651221, study PRJNA627086) | human gut metagenome | isolation source: feces | host: Homo sapiens
CAACCCACTGAGATCCTTGTCCTGTGAATCCAAAACACTTCCTCAGACCAGTTCTATACATATCCAATTCACTTCTACTCTTCATTGTTCATCCAAACAAACAACCAACAGGACTAAAACAACAGAGAAGCAACTCACAAAGAATAAGTCTATTGCAATACACTCTTCAAGTTATTTGACATTGTTACACTTGGTTTCTTCATGGATCTTCTTACAAGAGTAACTACAATACATCGAACCACAAGTCTTGCATCGATATACTGCTTTATTCCTGGTTGTTAAGAAGATTTAGTTACCAATAATAACAGGATATCCACAAATGCCACAGAAACGACGAGGAGGAAACTGACTTGCTCGACTTGCAGCTGAAACATAACATGGACTTCCTGTCGCTTCTTTCATCAATTTCTATCCCTCACTCAACAAAACCACAACTACATCTTGAAATACAACCTTTGCAAATCTTAGCACAGGTAATACATTTCTAACAATTCAAGAGACAAATCCATGTCTACGAGGATTGTGTCTTTACCAAGTCCTTCCTCCTCTTGTTTCGGATTTTTAAGTCCTAGTACATCAATTTCCTATTCATTTCCAACATCCTCTTTTTCATCATACAACTCTGATTCATTTACTGTCTCTTCTTCATCGTAATTATCACGTTCCAAAGCTTCCAGTCGTTCATTCAGAATCTTCGATTCAAGAATCCTTACAACAAGTACTTGTTCTCTAGTAATATTATCAACAATATTCGTATTCTTTGTTGTTGATCTCAAACGAGATGTCCATTTCTTCTTCTTTTCAACCACTCGATGACCACTTGCAGACATTGCTGCATCCCACTCAGACTTCCCTGTTCGACCCATCAAGGTCTATTTTCGCAATTAGAATCTATCTTGTTATATGATTTACCTGTGACAGAAATCGAGTCCATTTGAGTCGAAACAGGATTTGGGTTTGGGATTTTAGTCCTTCTTGTCCCAATTCCTGTATAATTCTAGGCTTATTGAACGAATTTAAAGAATCCTCGAAATCTCTCTATCTGCTTCCTTTTTGGAGGGATTACTAGGACCATAGACTGTGTGCATTGTTGATGCCATCAAGAGATACGAGAGGAACCATGAACAACTCTTGTTCTGATCCCGCTGGTTGGGTAGATACAATTGAAAGAAAGCAGGTAGGATCGTTTTCTGTCTTCATTCTAATACGATTGTAGTTACCTAAGCAATATGACTCTCTCCTCCAAATCTTGTCAAGTGTTCAAAATGAGATATTGAAGAGACAACATCGTTCTGATACGATTTCCTGTACCTCGTTTCTGCCTGTCGTTCAGAGTCTTGTGACTCCTTCTAAAGATCTCCGACGGTCTTCTCATTTCCGGTCCCATTCAAAACAGAGGAAATCTACCTCTGTATCAACTCCAAAGTCTCCAATCTACTCCGATACTAGTTTTGATGACTCGACTATGTCATCAGCCAACTTATCAACTCCCTATGTAAAGATGGAGCCTGTTTTCCAGTCGTATTCAGTTCCATCCAAGTCATATTCGTCTGAATACTCTATTTCAGTCAAATCAGAACCCATTTCTGTAAAACAAGAAGAGTCTGTATCTCAACTCAATGAATTGAAATCTCCTCAGGTATGTGTGGATCTAATTGTCAATGAATAGACTCAGGAAGAGCAATCTGAACTTGAAACCGTTACTCCATATGTATCATCTCCTAGTAGTGAATCTGGAGTGAGTTCTCAACCCCTTTCTGTCTCTCCTTCACTTCTTTGTCATTCATAGCTTGATTCATATGTTGATGTGTCTCCTCCTCAGATCTATCGTCAGGCCCTTGAAGTGATCCTGACTGTAGCCAGTATGGGACAACATACTGAGCGTCAGTTGCTTCAATGTTGTGAAGAGTATTTGAAGCAGTATCCTCTGTCCAAGAGTACTACAACTCATGTGAATATGTGTTCATTCTATTACGTAGATTCATCTTCTTCTCCCTCAACTCTGTCATGTCTTACGTTATCTCGGTATTCTCAGTCCTTGTTCGTATTCATCCTCTTCATTTATCTATCATTATCCGTCTGTTCCTGAATCCTCTCATTCTTATCCTTCCTATCTTTTTCCCTCTTCAGAAGCTACAGAAGAAGAGAATTCTGAATTCCTTTCCACCTTTGGAACAGCTGAACAAGAAGAATGGCCTGTGGGAGTACCTGGTGAAGCTGTTTCTCTTGCTCGACAAGGGATTCTGGGTGAGGCGAATTGGATGGGAGACAACGTCAAATCTGTGCTCTATAAGTGGATTGGTCGAAGAAGTGCTGATTGGATACGGGATTCTGAACGAACTCCTTCAGCTCCTGCAAGTATGATCAATAGTTCATTTGAAGTGTAGATTCTCTGTTAGAGGCAATGCATATGCCTGCTTATGCTACAACACTCATCACTTCATCTTCAGCCATTGCTTTCAATGTCCTTTCATCGTCTCTTCTTCATCTCTAGAATGAATCTCAGACCCTTCCTGAGTCTCTTATTCAACTCCTTCGTGATCCATCTCTTTCTGTCCAGAAACTAGAGCAATTGGATCCCACACTTCAGGATCTCTTGTATCACTCTGATATTTCATTCATCCTAGATTTGCTTTCATCTTCAATCGTTCGTATCATTGGTCCCAAGCTCCTTCTGTCCCCATTTCTCAATCCTCTGTAATGGGTGATCGTTCACTATTGAAGCAGGCTCGAGAGATTGGGTCTATTCGACTACATGTGAACCAGAAACAATTGGAGGAGGTGATGCGTGGATCAGTATGGAAGAATCAACATGAAGCTGCAAATGTGCATGCTGAGTTAGATGGACTGAGACAGAAGGAACAACAATTATGGAGACGATTCTGTGGTCGATTTGGAGTGCATATTGGAGAAGGAAACAGTATGAAGAAACAACTGGCTTCACATGATCGATTGAGGCGAATGGAGAGTGGATATGAGAGCAAGACTCACAGTCAGCGTCATGAAGGATCCAGACGCTCTGTGAAGAGTCGAGAGAGAGATGATGAGAGGCGACGTGAGTGTAGTTGATGGAAGTGATAACTAGGATTGCGATTGTCTCGTCCTCTGGATTCTTATGAAGAAGGACTTCGTCTGTTCTCTCAACCGTAGGACTTGGATTGATGAGTGAATGATAGAATTCAATGGATGGAAGTAATTGAGAATTTCACTCCAGTTCGCAAATCCAAACCTCTCTTGTCATCTACTCCTTCTCTTCAAGCATCACCATCTGCAAGTGTTACTGAACCTGAGACAAAACATGTAACAATTCCAACAGTACATCGTGTGACAAGGAAACGACCTCATGTGACTCAAAAAGAGCGAGAAGAACGGAAAGAGGATCCTGTGAAACGGAGGAAGATGGAAGAAGAAACAGCTTATTATCTGAAACTGAACACAGCAAATCTTCAGAAGATGAAGGATCATTTAGAAGCAGTGAAATTGAAACTGAAAGAACTGAAAGAAAAGAAGAAACAGAAGGAGAAAATGAAGAAGAAGTTCTGAGGTCTGTTTATGTTCTATACCATAGAATCGATTTATTCATTTTGTTTGTTATCTTGTCAACAGATGACGTTGCGAAGAATGACGATGACGAATACCCAAGAATACACACATTCCCGTGGAACAAATGAATCATTCATTCTTTCCTTAATATGAGTGATTTGCAAGTATTACTGATTGTAATGGTAATAACAGTATAGAAGAAGTTTGAAGAAATTGCTGAATTCGTTCGTTCATGGCATCCTGCTAAGACTGTATCTAATGAAGATAAGTTGGCTGGATACTCTCTATTTAAACAAGCTACAATTGGTGATTGCAATATTCCTGCACCTAGTATGTTCAACTTCACTGTGAGAGAGAATAACGGATTGTAATAAGTAGGAAAAGGCTAAATGGAATGCCTGGAATGAATTGAAAGGTATTATTTGAAAAATGGTTGTGAAAGATAGGAATGTCGAAAGAGGAAGCAATGCAAAAGTATATCGATTGTATCGAAGCTGAGAAGGTGAAGTATGCATAATTGACGTGTTTGTTGAGTGATTTTTGTTGATACGGGAAACAATGATATGATTGAAGAACTGAGAATGAAAGGAGATCAATTAGAATGGAATTCCAAATCTTATTGTATTCTTCTTTACGTTATTATCATTCACTCTCCATTCTATAACATTTCAATTGATTGTATCAATTCATCCATTCTTTGGGACATTTTCTGTCACTTCTTTTGGGCAGCCATTATCTTCTTTAATTCAGCATATTGGTTCCAATGAGCATTGAAAACGGATGGTTCTATGAGAATGAAACAATGTGGAAAGGTATGGAAGTGTTTTTGAGTTGAGGTATTAGGACAACGATTTGGATTAAAGGTGAAGGAAGTTTTGTATCATGAAAAGTCTGAATATCAGGTTTGAAATGGTATTGATGATGAAAGTGAAGGATATCCTTGTATTCGACTCAGAAAGTTATGGAAGAGTGCTTGTTTTGGATGGAGTGATTCAAGTAACAGAAAAGGATGAGTTTGCATATCAAGAAATGATAACTCATCTTCCTCTCTTTGCTCATCGTAATCCAAAGAGTGTAGAGAATAAGTGTATTGAACAATTTATAGGTCTTGATTGTTGGAGGTGGTGATGGAGGAGTACTTCGTGAAGTGGCAAAGCATCGTGGAATTGAACGGATTGTGATGTGTGAAATTGATGAAGGAGTTGTGAATACTGCAAAGAAGTATTTCTCAACTTGTACTGCTGTTGCCTTTGAGGATCCTCGAGTAGAACTGGTATTGATTGTATTTTGGTTTGATCTAGTTATTCATGGATGCAGCGTTGTATGTGAAAGACCAAGTGGATCAATTCGATGTGATTATTGTGGATTCTTCAGATCCTGTTGGTATGAATGATATGAATGGATGAACAAAAGGTCCTGCTGAGAGTCTGTATACTACTTCCTTCTATAACACAATGAAGGCGGCTTTACGTAAGGGAGGTATTATTTGTACTCAAGTGATTATGATTCATTTCATTCACTGATAGGGAGAGTGTCAATGGCTTCACCTTCCTTTGATTCGACAAGTGATGAAGAATGCTGCTTTGGAATATTCTTCTGTTCGATATGCATACACTATGATTCCAACATATCCTTGTGGTCAGATTGGTTTCATTCTGGCTATCAAAGCTTCTGGTAGCTGTGGTTTGTTGTCCATAATGAACAGATGATGATATTAGTAAGCCCAATCATGAGATTCCTGAAGAAATGATTCCTCAGTTGCGTTACTATTCCAAGGAAATCCATGAAGCATCTTTTATTCTTCCTCCTTTTGCTAAGAAGGAATTGTCGAATTAGATAAATATGTTTGTTCAATGAAAGAAACACTTGTACTTCTGTTCTGTAGTCTGTTCTTCTAATACTCGTTCTACAATACTCTTTGTTTGTTCATATTTGAATACACATCGATCCATACAATTATTCACTCCCACTTGATCATTGGGATCCACACTTGAAGCATGACATTTCTTTGAACACATGGAAATCATTCTAGTTCATTCATAGAATCAAATCAATCAATACCGTTCATAGAAGTCTTTCACGATTCTTGCTTCTTGAATTGCTTCATCCACTTTCTCTTTGTGAACTACATCCTCATTCTTGGAAAAACCAAATAGAGAACTAAACATGACAAATGTCTAGTCATTTCAATTCTCTCTCATTTTATTCTATTTCTTTTTTGTGTCCCTTAGTCTATTTCTTTTCATATTCATTTCCATCAGTCTTGTTTCTTTCTCTATTCCATCCTATCTCTTCTATCTCTATATCTTGACCTTTGAAATCGAATGATAGTAATTGAACTAATAATGGGATAATCAATGACTCATTCTCTTCTTCTGGAATTCCAGAATTCATTCTCCACTTTCATGTACCAATATTTCAATGAATATGAGATTCACATTCATATCTCTATTTCTAATCCTATTTTATGTTTCATATGCATCAACTGAAAGTGAAATAGAAGTTGATAGCAGAGGCTCTAGTGTAAACAATGAGGTGAATGTATTCTTGATATTGTTTATTTGAATCGATAGAACGAACATTATCAATGCAAATCGGAATACAAAGTTCCAACAATGAAGTGTTCTTTAGAGTTCTTAGAGACATTTCAAGGTGATAGTAATGAAAGTGGAAAGTGGATCTACAGTTATCATCGGGAATATGCTTCACAGTCTTGGATATGGGGTTATGGTTTTGTGAAGCCGACTTTGGAGTGTGATAAGTCATTGATCACTGAAGTTCCTGCATCGAAGTATGGTATCACGTCATTCTTTGATAAACCCATTGATAACTGGGATAAGGATTTCATTCTGCAATATGAAGTTCGATTTCAGAAAGGACTAGAGTGTGGAGGAGCCTATTTGAAAATCTTGCGTGATGGTACGATTGAAGCTCCTGAAGATCTCACCGAATCCACTCCTTATGTGTTGATGTTTGGTCCTGACTACTGTGGAACTACGAATCGGGTCCATCTGATTATTCCTCACTACAATCCTGTTAGTGGTGAATGGGAGGAAAAGAAACTAGTGGGAGGTCCTCAGATGATTGTAGACACACTCACACATCTGTACACACTCATTATCCGTCGAGATGGTTCTGTTGAGATTCTCATCGATCAGATCAATAAGTTCACAGGAACTCTTCGTGATGATTTCCAGCCTCCCTTCTCTACTCCTGCTGTTCGTGTGAATCCTTTTGTTCATCTGTAGACTATTCCTGATCCTAATGATCACAAGCCGGCAGATTGGGTCGATAAGGAACGAATCATCGATCCAACGGATGTGAAACCTGAAGATTGGGATGAAACGCAGCCCAAGTACATTCCTGATGAGAGTGCAGTGAAACCGGCGGATTGGTTGGATGATGAACCTCTTCAGATCCCTGATCCAACAGTTGAAATCCCTGAAGACTGGGATGAGGAAGAATATGGTCCTTTTGAAGCTCCTATGATTGAGAATCCTCGTTGTCAGGAAGTGAGTGGATGTGGTGTATGGGAACGACCAATGATTCTGAATCCATTATATCGAGGTCCTTACACATATCGCACTATTCCTAATCCTGCTTATAAAGGACCTTGGTTCCCGCGGTTAATTCCTAATCCTGCCTATTATGAAGAGAAGCATCCAGAACGTTTACCAGTGATGAAGGGAGTTGCAATTGAGATCTGGACATTACAAGAAGGAATCGCATTTGATAATATTCTGATTACTCATGATGAGCGTTGTGCTGAGGCTTTTGCTGATGCCACTTTCCGGATCAAACGACAACGAGAACTGGAAGAACATCCAGAGATTGAGAAGCGTAAGTATATCCCTCGAGCTGAAAATGAACCTGAAATGGAGCCAAAGGAGGAGAAGTGGGTTGGAAAGCGTCGAGCAAGAATGAGTCTGGCTGCATATGTGAATATGATGATTGATAAGGTGATGCAATGGGAGTATGATGAGAAACGATATCAGTTGGTGGAATGGTGTTTGATAGGAGTTGGGATTAGTGGAGTTGTGTTGATTGCTATTGTGTACTATAAGAACAGAGATTTCTTACAAAAGGTTAAGCTTGTTTTGTCTGTTTGTTGAAGGAATAGTTGAAGAATAGGATTGATTCTTAGAACAATGCTAATTCTTTGAATTATCTCTGATTATCATTTTGAGAATGAACTTATGATTACTATCAAAGAACTGATTCACACCTATCCTAACTCACTTTCTGATATTGGAATCATTTCTTATTCAATTTGAATGTACTCAATCCTCTGGTTCATTCTCACTTCAACAAACATATCACAAACTACAATTCATTCAAAATAAAGGAAAGAGAAGATTCAAGACTTGGGATAGATCAAAAGATACCAGTCACATAAAACTGAAAACAATCATACCAATGAGTGGTCCAACTACCAATAGCTTGTTCAATAAGCTTCTTAGCACATTCTTCAGCTGATCCTACTGGAGACAGTCTCTGAATAAGAGCAAGAAGGGTTCTTTGAGAATCATCTAGTTCTTACCACTACAATGCTTACCATACTTGAAAAACAAGGTAAGTCAGGATACTCCATTGCATACAGTTTCACAATTGACAGAATTCGAGACTTATTCTGACATAGCACTCGATAGATACTTGTCTTCAAATCATTCATCAACTCAGCACTTACACAAAGCATCTGAAATAGATAAAACCCTGCTGTTCCTGGAGCTCCAATCAATTGAATCTACATGGAAAAACAACTGAATTCCTACCATATCAGAGGTTATCTTAAAAGGAGCTGTTTCAAATCGAATATTTCCAGGTGAGTAAGATTAAGGAGAGAATCAGGAAAGGATTATTAGGATATGTTTGAAAGAAGGAAACCAAAGTCAATATGAACCAGATTCCCATGACGATCAATCAGAATCTTTCTATCATCCAACACAAATAGCATACATTCCCATCATTCCGATCTTTCACTTGTAAGACGTAACATACAATTGAATAAGCAGCAAGAGAAGTAATGAAGTTTCTTCGAAATTTCTTATATGCTTTTGGATGATTCGTAAACACATCATTAAAGTAATCCTAGTCATAATTCCATCAATCATAGTTCTACACCAATACTATCATATCCCCGTGGTTTTATGGATTTCCTCAATTCATGAAGAGACACGAAATCATCGAGATATTCCAGAATTCCATTATTATTTGTGATGGGAGTTACATTGTATGTATGAAGATTGGAAGGAATATGATTCTCTTTAATGATACTGGCAATCTAGATATCATATCCCACACATATTATGACTTCTGCAATGAGAACAGATGCCATCTCCTCCTGTCTCATGAAATCATTTGTCTTGATCAATACACGCAAATGCTTGGCAACAGGTTTCATAGACAGTGGAGTACGAATCGTTTCTTCTTGTTTTCCACACACATAAATCACACTGTCTTCTTCTGAATGAGGAAATGGTGATTGATCAAATGAAGTCACTTCCTCTGGATTCCGAGGGAGTTTCAAAAAGTCAGTAATCCAAGACCACATTGATGACTGAGAAGCAACTACTGGATCTGGATCCTCTTCTGGAAGGATTGGAAGAGCTGGAGACTCTTCATTATCACTTTCAATCTCAAAGTCAAAGACACAAGGACATCGAGATTTCGTTGATATGACTCGACAATTTGAAGTGAGAATTCGTTTGATCTATGTCAAATAGGAAGCAGATGAATCACTTTCATTCCATTACCTAATGGCATCCATACTGAGCCAATTGACTGCAAAGTCATTCGATTCATAGTATCACATTGTTCTTCAAAAATCCGTTGTCTATCACTTAGTGGAGATGAATACAAGAAAGTGGATAATGAAAAGAGAGTCTATGATTGTGCTTCAACAATAAAACTACATCAAAGAATGATATCGTATTATTGAGGAGAGTAGTGAGTGGATGAATATCACTGTTTATTTCCCATTCTTGAAAGTGACCCGAAATATGATGTGAACATAACAAGCGAAGCTTCTGTAAGAAGAGATAGTTATCCTTCTTAAGTCTTTCATTCCAGTTTATCTACATGAAAGAGATTCATTTGACATACAGTACAAAAGAAGAGAATCGATAAGGCTAAAGGAGGATGATGCTCACAACATTCAAACAAGAAAAGTCTCAGTAATTCCTATATCATACAATTTGCTACTCATATACTCGATTACGACAACTGTTATCACCAGCCACATACATAATCTCACGAATATGTAACTTGATAACACCCTCTGTTAGTATTTCAGTGAAATGAAAGTTAAAGTCAACAGACTCACTATAGCTAGATCTAATCATACCAAATAAAGCAAAACAGATTCCGAAATAGTGTGAGGTATGAAGGAGATGATAAACTCTACATTAGAAGAAACAAATGCCCAACACCTTATCATCAAAGTATCGAAGCCATTCAGGACATAGAGAAGCTTTTATCGACTGTCTAAAATTGAAATGATCATAATATCAAACTCTGTTGTAACATCCTCAACAACAGGAAAGAAACAACTACTGAAAGACATGAAAGGAAGAAAAGTGCATTATTTCATAAATTCATTGGGATATAGTATATATCCTACAACTATGTCATTACTAGTCATTCTCATATCCATTACTTGATATTTCTTCAATGAATAGTATTTGAAGAAATAAGACATTTCTTGTGAAAATATTCGTTCCACTAACAATTCTGAGTCAATGAGAAGGAAATACGTTTCATATTAGTAAGAAACACACAACAATACTATTCTGCTAAGACTGCTACTTTTGTAGCAGATTCATTAATAAGAGGAGAGGCAGTTGGTGAAACATGCACTTCTGTTGTAGGTACAGCAGGCAATGTAGCTAGTACAGCAGGTGTAATACCAGTTGTTAAAGCAGGTTGAGGAGTCGCTTGACCAGCTATGCATCGAATATCTCGAACCATATCCTGAACCATTTGTTCAAATGATGTTTTGGGATTACGTTCCATGATATCTTTCTTCCATTCAGTTTCAAAGGTAGTTCGCATCTGAGCACTCAACCCATCCATCAACTCTTTGAAACACTCTTCCATATCTGCACCAGGAATTGATATCTTTTCAACATATTCTTGTATGTGATTAGCAATATATGTGTTTAGTGTTTTCTCTAATTCAGGTTTCATCAATGGAAGCACATAATCATATGCAAGACTTGATAGTGAATTCACAATATGAGACCTCACACTTTCCACCACATCTGGAGAGGAGAACGCCATCATCATGTTTAAGTCTTTAAGCTTATCAAAGACACGATTAGCACATTTCTCACTACCACTCTTCATATCTTTGAGAAGCTCCTTGAAGTATGCTAAACGATCTACTTGTACATACAGACGTTTGAATCGATCTGCAAACTCTTCAATCATCTCCATTGTGAACTGAGTCTTTGCCACCTTCCACAACTGTTGTTCAATGTACTCAATAATCTCGTCAGTGCTCTCACTACCAATTCCATCACCAATTTCATCAAAATTCTATTCCTTATCAAAGAAAGACAAACCAACAATATCATCATCTCCTAGAATCAAATCGTCAAAATCCTTAATCTCTTCTTGGTGTTTTGCTAATTGATCATTCAAGTTTTCAGCATCTTTAAGGTAACTACAATCACAAACCATAATCTGATATACTCCTCACTGAGCTTTACGACAGCAAGTACATCCTTCATCTGCATTGTTAATTCCATATTCTCTATGTTTTGAACTATAGTACGAATTAGTTCAAAGACTTTATCTCGATATTGCTAAAAATGAATAAAAGAACATGGTAATACAACGTAACAACCCAAAAGCTTATTTGCATGCACATACTGCTTGAGAGAAGCCTTTGTCTCTAAAACAAAAGCTGTTCATGAAATATACCTGCTTCTTCATTTTGAAGTCTATACTCTTTAGCTTGTTGTTTGAATTGCCTTTTCTCAGTCGTCAGACTCTCAATTCTATCAATAATAACAAAATAACAATTAGTACTTCTTTGTATATTCTTGTGCCTTATCTTCAAGAGTTTCATGAACTTGTTTCAACTTCACAAGAGTATCCTCTCCCTTTTCCAATGCATTCTTCACATTCTTTCCTCCACAAGATGTACTGATACTATTGCCCATAGAATAATATCAATTCAATCATTAACTGAATGAAGTCAGTTGTGATTGTGGGATCCCAAATCTGAGTATTCTTAGTTATCTAATGAGTATTGATGGATACTAGAAACAAAATCTGTGTTTACTGATAATGATTGTTCGTATAGAATCAATTGAATCGAGTTCTTTTCCTCCTAACAGCTTCTTCTCTCTAAACTCTCAACAAACACACAGTAACCCAAAATCAATCAATGTTAACAGTACGGGTAAGATCAGGTCGTGCTGCTCGCCAAGCACACAACAATCGTTCAGGGAGTAGTTCCTCTTCCTTACATTCGATAACCAGCGCAAGATCGACAAC
>JABLTK010097103.1_pt1 | contig 12044 bp, 11 predicted proteins | sample 7160131 | NCBI WGS metagenome assembly JABLTK01 (sample SAMN14651221, study PRJNA627086) | human gut metagenome | isolation source: feces | host: Homo sapiens
AACGCACCGGCCCGCGCACGTAGGGTATGATGCAATAGCTGCAATATCGATCGCAGCCCTCCTGAATCTTCATCGTGGCGCGCGTTTTTCCCTCGTGACGGGATACGAAAAGCTGTTCAAAATCCGCGCCCTTCAGCGGCGCGACGGCGTTGATGCGCGTATGCTCCGAAACGGCGCGCTCCAGCAGCTCCACGACCTCGTTTCTGCGCTGCACGCCGATGGCAAGACATACGTTGTCCATCTGCATCAGCTTTTCGCCGTCGCGCTGCGCAAGACAGCCTGCCACGATGATCTTGCTTTCCGGATACAGCCGCGCGATTCGGCGAATCAGCTTTTCCGATTTCTGATCCCCCGTACCGGTCACGGTGCAGGTGTTAATCAGATATACATCGGCCGCTTCGTTTTCGCGAACGGGCTTGTAGCCCGCCCGTTCGAAGGATTCCAGCATGGCTTCGGTATCATATTGATTTACCTTGCAGCCCAGCGTATGTACAGCGATTGTTTGCATTTACAGATCTCCCCAAAGCATCATAGCCATTGTACACGCCGCCACCGCGGCGGTTTCCGTGCGCAGTATGCGCGGCCCCAGCGTGATCTGCCGCGCGCCCAGCGCCTCCAGCGCCCGAATTTCCTTTTCGCTCATGCCGCCCTCCGGCCCGATCACGATGCCGATATTCTGCGCATCGGGGCGCAGGGCATGCGCGTCCTTCATCGAAAAGCCGCGCGCCTCCTCCCACGGCGCCAGCAGCAGATCGTGCGCGCGCATCTGTTTTTCCAGTTGCGCCCACGTCATCGGCGCGGCGATCTCCATCGCGCAGGCGCGCTTGCATTGCTTGGAAGCTTCGCGCGCGATCTTCTGCAATCGATCCTGCCGCTTTTTCCCATCCTTTTCATTGAGCTTCACCACGCAGCGCTCCATTTTCACGGGCACCAGCGCCTTTGCGCCCAGCTCCGTAAGCTTCTGCGCCAGAAAATCCAGCTTATCCGCCTTGGGCAGCCCTTCATAGATCGTTATCGAAACCGGCGCTTCATTATCCGGCAGCGGTTCATCCAGCGCCGCGCGGCACGCATCCTCCGATACCTCGGTAAGATGCGCCGCGAACCGCGCGCCGGTCGAATCGGTTACATAGATTGCCTCGCCCGCGCACAGACGCAGCACGCGATGGGCGTGGCGCGCGTCCTCGTCCGTCAGGCGGGCAATATCGCCCACCGCGCCCACGCCATCGATATAAAACGCGTTCATATCGTTTTGCGGCACGCCATTGCGCACCAGCCGCCGCGCTCCAGATCGTCCAGAATCTCATACTTCGCTTCGCGCAGCGCGTCCATCACCTCCGGCTTGCGCTCCTTCGCGATGCCGGAGCAGATAAACATGCCGCCGTCCACGATGTGGCGCTTCACGGGCGAAGCCAGCATCACCACCACATCGGCGATAATGTTCGCGATCACCACATCCGCCTGTTCATCCACGTTTTCCAGCAGATCGCCCGCCACGCAGCGGATTACATCCGCAAAGCCGTTCGCGCGCACGTTTTCCTCCGCCACGCGCACCGCCACGCGATCGATATCGATCGCCAGCACATCGCGCGCGCCCATGTGCGCCGCCGCGATCGCCAATATGCCCGTGCCCGTGCCCACATCGATCGCGTTCATTCCGGGGCGCACATATTTTTCGATCAGCTCCGTACACATGCCGGTGGTTTCGTGCGTACCCGTGCCGAACGCCATGCCGGGATCGATTTCGATCAGCTTATCGCCCGACTGCATTTCATAATCGCACCAGCCGGGCTTTACCACGATATGGCTGCCCAGCCGCATCGGCCGAAACGCGCGCTTCCAGTTTTCCGCCCAGTTTTCCTCGGCAAATTCATCCTCTTCCAGCTTCAGCTTGCCCGCATCGAAGCCCAGATCCATATTCTGTACGCGGCGGATTTCATTTTCCACCAATCGTACCTTATCGTTCAGCGCCGCGTCCACCGCAAAATAGCCGGTCACGCGCACATCATCGGACATGTTCGCCGCGAGCGAAGCATCCAGAATGTCCCACTGTCCCTCCGGACGCTGTTCCACGTTGATATCATTCTTATCCTCAATCATCGTGCCTTCGCTGCCCGCGTCGATCAAAATCTGCGAAACCATATCCGCGCCCGCCGTGGTCGTCAGCACCGTGATGCTCATCCAATCCATGCGTATCACTCCTTCAACGCATACCATTATACCCGCGGCGGCGGCAGATTGCAAGACGATTTGCATAAAACAGGCTCAGCTGATACATAATCAGCTGAGCCTGCGTATTGTTTCTCAGTCAGGTGAAGGCGTCCTTCACGCGATCGAAGAAGCTTTTTTTCTTTTCATACTGATTTCCGGATGTCGTCGCTTCGAACTGGCGCAGCAGATCCTTCTGCTTTTCCGTCAGCTTTTTCGGAATTTCAACCGCCGCAGTCACATACAGATCGCCCTTGCCGTTGCCGCGCAGATGCGTTACACCCTGCCCGCGGATACAGAATACCTGTCCGGGCTGCGTGCCCTCCGGGAAGCGGTATTTTACCGGCTTGCCCAGCGTAGGTACATCCAGTTCCGCGCCCAGCGCCGCCTGCGTAAAGGTGAGCGGCAATTCGATGTAAAGGTTATCGCCCTCGCGCTGGAACAGCTTATGCCGCTTTACGCTGACCACGATCAGCAGATCGCCCGGCGCGCCGCCGCGTTCGCCCAGCGAACCCTGACCGCGCACATTTACCACCTGACCATCGCTGATACCGGCGGGAATTTTCACGCTCTTGCGCTTGCTCACGCGAACCTTGCCGCGCCCATGGCACTTCTGGCAGGGTTCGGTGATGATCTTGCCGGTGCCGCGGCACTTGGAACAGGTGCGCACGTTCTGAATTCTGCCGAACGGCGTATTCTGCACCACGCGCTCCTGACCGCTGCCGTGGCAGGTGGGACAGGTTTCCACCTTGCTGCCGGGCTTCGCGCCCGTGCCATGGCATTCGGGGCATTCTTCATCGCGCACCAGATTGATTTCCTTTTCACAGCCGCTGTCAGCTTCGTTCAGCGTGATGGAAATATCGTAGCGCAGATCGTCGCCCGGAACAGGGCCATTGCTGCGGCCGCCCGCGCCGCCGCCAAAGAAGCTGGAGAAAATATCGTTTACATCAAAGCCAAAGCCGCTGCCGCCGCCAAAGCCGCTGAAATCGCCGTAGCCGCCGCTGCCGCCGCCAAAGCCCTGCGGGCCATCGTGGCCGAACTGATCGTACTGCGCGCGCTTCTGCGGATTGGAAAGCACCTGATAGGCCTCGTTGACCTCCTTGAATTTCTCCTCTGCACTCTTATCGCCGGGGTTGACATCTGGATGGTACTTTTTTGCCAGCGCGCGGTACGCCTTTTTGATTGCGGCTTCATCCGCACCCTTTTCAATGCCCAGTACCTCGTAATAATCTCGCTTGGATGCCATATGTTTCCCCTTCTTTTCTTGTTACGCTCCGAAGGGGCAGGGATTATCCCCTGTCCCCTCGGAATGAACCGATATTATTCTATGGTTTCAATCAGTTGGTGAATTCGCTGTCCACGGTGCCATCGTCATTCACATTCGTGCCGCCGTTTGCGCCGCCGTTCGCATTGGGATCGCCCGCCGCGCCCTGCTGCGCCGCCTGCGCCTGATAGATCTTGCCGAACACATCGTAGGTCTTCTTGCTGAATTCCTCCATGGCGGGCTTGATCTGATCCGCGTCGCCGGTTTCACGAACCTTCTTGAAGGCTTCGATTTCAGATTCCAGCATCGCCTTATCGGCGGGATCCATCTTATCGGAGAGATCCTTGATGGTCTTTTCGGTCTGATAGATCAGGCTGTCGGCCTGGTTGAGCACTTCGACCTTTTCCTTGTTCGCCTTATCCTCAGCCGCATACTTTTCAGCCTCGTCCACGGCCTTCTTGATTTCTTCCTCGGACATATTGGAGGAAGCGGTGATGGCGATGGACTGTTCCTTGCCGGTGCCCAGATCCTTTGCGGATACGTGCACGATGCCGTTGGCATCGATATCGAAGGTTACCTCGATCTGCGGCACGCCGCGCGGTGCGGGCGCGATGCCGTTCAGCTGGAAACGTCCCAGCGTCTTGTTGTACGCCGCCATTTCACGTTCGCCCTGCAGCACGTGGATATCCACGCTGGTCTGGCCGTCCGCCGCGGTGGAGAACACCTGCGTCTGCTTGACCGGAATGGTGGTATTGCGCTCGATCAGGCGGGTGAATACGCCGCCCAGCGTTTCAATGCCCAGAGAAAGCGGAGTTACATCCAGCAGGACAACATCCTTCACATCGCCGCCGAGTACGCCGCCCTGAATGGCAGCGCCGACCGCTACGCACTCATCGGGGTTGATTCCCTTATAGGGCTCCTTGCCGGTGATGCGCTGTACGGCCTCCTGAACCGCCGGAATACGGGTGGAGCCGCCCACCAGAATGACCTTATCGATATCGCTTGCGGTAACGCCCGCATCGCTCATCGCCTGACGCATGGGCGCCAGCGTCTTTTCAACCAGATCAGCGGTCAGTTCGTTGAACTTCGCGCGGGGCATGGTTACACCCAGATGCTTCGGGCCGGTTGCATCCGCGGTGATGAAGGGCAGATTTACGTTTACGCTCATCAGACCGGAAAGTTCGATCTTCGCCTTTTCCGCAGCTTCCTTCAGACGCTGCAGCGCCATACGATCCTGACGCAGATCGATGTTGTTTTCCTTCTTGAATTCTTCCGCGATGTAGTCGATCAGGCGCTGGTCGAAATCATCGCCGCCCAGATGGGTATCGCCGCCGGTCGCCAGTACTTCGAAGATGCCGTCGCCGACTTCCATCAGCGATACATCGAACGTACCGCCGCCCAGGTCGTACACCAGAATCTTATGCGCGTCGCCCTTGTCCAGACCGTATGCCAGTGCGGCCGCGGTCGGCTCGTTGATGATACGCTTTACATCCAGACCCGCAATGCGGCCCGCGTCCTTCGTCGCCTGACGCTGAGAATCGGAGAAGTATGCCGGAACGGTGATGACCGCATCCGTCACGGTTTCGCCCAGATAGCTTTCGGCGTCCGCCTTCAGCTTCTGCAGGATCATCGCGCTGATTTCCGGCGCGGTGTAGGAACGATCGTCAATGTTTACCTTATAATCGGTGCCCATGCGGCGCTTGATGGAAATGATGGTGCGTTCGGGGTTGGTAACCGCCTGACGCTTTGCCACCTGACCTACCAGACGTTCGCCGTTCTTTGCGAATGCTACGACGGACGGCGTAGTGCGCGCACCTTCCGCGTTCGCGATAACAACAGGTTCGCCGCCTTCCATAACGGCAACGCAGGAATTCGTAGTACCAAGGTCAATACCAATAATCTTACTCATTTTTATATCCTCCTGAAATCTGTTCAAGTGTTTTGCTGGTTTATTTTATATATGAAACTTCTTTTGCAGAAGAAGTTTGCACCTTTATGCGCGTCAGTCCGCGCACACCTTGACCATCGCATAGCGAATGATCTTATCCTTTACCCGGTAGCCCTTCTGGAATACCTCCAGAATCTTGCCGGGCGTATCGCCCGCCTCGCGCATGACCGCGTTGTGCTTTTCGGGATCGAAATCCTCGCCCAGCGCGGGCACTTCTTCAAATCCGAAGCGCTTCAGGCTTTCCATCAGCATGTTCAGTGTCATCTGAACGCCCTCGGTAAGCCCGTCCTTCACGCCCGCCTTTTCGGCGGCGTCCAGCGCGCGTTCCAGATTATCGATGGCGGGCAGCAGCGCCGCGATGGCCTCGCGCGTGCCCTCGTCATAGCCATCGGATCTGGCGGTTGCATTTCTGCGCTTGAAATTCTGGAAATCCGCCTGCGTTCTGCGCAGGGAATCCAGATATTCATCCCGCTGCGCCACCGCCGTTTCCAGCGCCTGCTGCCACTGTTCCAGGGTAGCTTCGCCGGTTTCCGCCGGTTCGTTTTCCGCAACGGGCTGATCCTGCGCGGCCGCCTGCACGGTTTCCTCCGCGGCATTTTCCGCCGGTTGATTGTTTTTCTTCTTCATTTTATTTCCTTTCCAGCCGTTATTTCGGTTAGCCTCTGCGATTGGACAACATCTCCGTTACGGCATGTCCCATGAATTCCAGCACCGGAACTACGCGATTGTAATTCATGCGCGTCGGCCCGATGATGCCCAGCGTGCCGGTCGCATGATCGCCCACGCGGTACTGCGCGGTCACGATGGAGCAATCGTTCATCTCCGGCACCTCGTTTTCGGGGCCGATGCGGATCGTAACCTCCATGCCGCCGCCGCGCGCCACCAGCTTTCGCAGCGTATCCTTCGATTCCAGCAGTGCAAGGAAGCCTTTCGCCTTCTCCACATCGCTGTATTCCGGATAATTCAAAAGCTTCGAACCGCCGCTGATGATCACTTCGGAAGAATCATCCGTTTCCAGCTTCTTTTCAATCACCCGCAGCGCTTCGCCCATCAGGCGGCGATTGTTTTCATTATCGCGCAGAAGCTCCGCAAACGTCTGCCGCACCGCTTCCAGCGGCTTATCCGCCAGGCGTTCGGTCATCATTCTGGAAATCGAATACAGATCATCGCTGTCCAGTCCATCCGGAACGCGAATCACCGCATCCTTTACGATGCCCAGATTCGTTACGATAATCATCAATGCCAGATTTTGCTGCACCGGTACCAGCTGAATGTGCTTGATCCTGAGCGTACCCAGCTTCGGCGCGACGATGACCGACGTATACTGCGTCGCATCCGTCAGCACCTGCGCGGCGCTTCGAATCACGCCGTCCACCTGTGCGGATCGCATCTGCATGTAATCGTGCATCCGATCGCGTTCATCGTTGGTCAGGCTGCCCGCCTTCATCAGATGATCCACATACAGCCTGTAGGCTTTATTGGAAGGAACGCGTCCCGCCGATGTGTGCGGCTGATCCAGATAGCCCAGCTCTTCCAGATCCGACATTTCATTTCGGATCGTCGCCGGTGAATAGCCCACGCCGGATTTGCGCGAAATCGTTCTGGATCCAACCGGCGTCGCCGTGGTGATGTAATCATCGATGATCGCCTGCAGAATCAGAAACTTTCGATCGTCCAGCTGCATTGCGCCCGCCTCCTTCCTCAATCTGTTAGCACTCAATGGAGCCGAGTGCTAACTTCTGGGTATATTGTAGTTCGGAGCCGGTTTTTTGTCAATAGGTCGGCACAAAAATAATTGTTAATTCTTTGTGCGATCGCATTTCTTCCTATATATATTGCGCGAAAACCGAAAAAACAAACCCCGCGCGCCGCGTTTGCGAATCCTTTGTAAAAACATGCGGAACCGCTTGCAAGCGGCGGGAATTTATGCTATAATCCCTGTTGTGTGATTAATCGGATGCCAGCCACGCCGGAGGGTTGACAGTCCGGTTAGAGTGAGGTGAAAATCCATGAAAGAAAACATCCATCCGAATTACGGCAAGGCAATCGTTCGCTGTGTTTGCGGCGAAACCTTTGAAACGGGCTCCGTGAAGAAGGAACTGCGCGTAGATATCTGCTCTAAGTGCCATCCTTTCTACACCGGCAAGCAGAAGCTGGTTGACACCGGCGGACGCGTGGACCGCTTCAAGAAGCGCTACGGCATGTAGTCAGATTCAAAGCACCGGTAAGGCACGTCCGAACCGGTGCTTTGCCTGTCTTTGGCTCGCGGCGGCAAAACAGGCAGACCGATGATCAACGGGCTGCTTTTTTTATCGCCGCGCGATGCACATATAAATCAGCAATTACGCGCAAGGAGGCAATCCATGGGCAAGCTGCGCAGTATCGGCGGAACCCCCGTAGCGGAGGGCGTCCGTCTGGAATCGGGCACGGCCACCGTCTTTGCGGTGCGCAATGAAAAAAAGGATATCGCCGTTCGCATCCGTCGGGAGCCGCGCGCGCTGCTGCGCGCGGGAATGAAAATTCCGCTGGTGCGCGGCGTTGTGCGCCTGTTCCGCGATCTGGTTCGCTTCTTTGATGGAATCAGCGAATCCGCCGAGCTGGAACCCCAGCAGATCGTGCGCGGAAACGCGGCGGAACGATGGATTGCGCGCGTGCTGCGCGTGCGTCCGCAGACCATTGCGGCGTGGATTTCCGCCATACTGGTGCCGGTTATCGCCGCAATCTGCCTGTGGGCGGCGCCGCGGGGCGCGGAACTGTTCCTGCGCCAGTATTTTGATATGACGCGCGCCGCCGTGAACGCGGTAGTCGCCGTCGTTCGCATCCTGTGCGCGCTTTCGTTCGTCGGCCTTACGGCGCGGCTGCGCGTGGTAAACCGGCTGAATATGTATCGCGGCGCGATCAATCAGGTATTGAACTGCTATGAAGCCCGCGAGGAAATCAGCGTGGAAAACGCCGCCGAATATCCGATCATCGGGCGAAGAAGCGAATGCGCCTATCTATCGATCGTATTGATTCTATCGATGGCGCTGTTTCCGCTGCTGCACCCCGCCGGAATTCTGATGGGCGCGCTGCAGCGCATCGCCATCGTGCTGGGCGTAGCGGCGATTGCAAACGAACCGATTCACGCCATGGAATGCGCGGAAATGACGCTGCCGGTGCGCATCATCCGCGCGCCCTACAATCTTTTGCAGTACATGACGTGCGCCAAAGCGCATCCGCAGATGCTGGAAGTGGCGGTCTGCGCGTTTAACGCGGTACTTGGTAAAATTACGGAGGAGAGCGAAAATGACCATCGCTGATTGGCTGCGCGCGGCGCAGGAACGCCTTGCGCACACGCATTGCCCCGATCCCGCCATCGATGCGCGCTGGATCGCGGAGGATGTGCTGCACATGAACCGCTCCGAGCTGCATTTTGAAGCGTTGAACGCTTTAAGCCGGGAACAGCTGGACGTATTGAACGCCGATCTGGATCGCCGCGCGCAGGGCGAACCGGTGCAGTATATCCTGAACCGCGCCGATTTCATGGGGCTGAAATTCTACGTGGACGAGCGCGTACTGATCCCGCGGCAGGATACGGAATCGCTGGTGGAAGCGGTGATCATCGATCTGCAATCGCGGAAAAAGCCGCGGATGCTGGATCTGTGCTGCGGCAGCGGCGCGATCGGGCTTTCGGTAAAATCGCTGCTTTCCCACGTGGACGTAACGCTTTCCGATATCAGCACCGGCGCGCTGGAGGTCGCACGGAAGAACGCGCACGCGCTGGGCGCGGATGTCACCGTGCGCCACGGCGATCTGTTCAACGCGGTCGCTCGGGATCAATTCGATCTGATCGCGTCCAACCCGCCCTACATCCCTTCGGGTGAACTGGCGGGGCTGCAGCGCGAAGTGCAATATGAACCCACCGTCGCGCTGGACGGCGGCAGCGACGGATTGGACATCTATCGAAGGATCGCTTCCGAAGCCGGGGCGCATTTGAAGTCCGGCGGCAGCGTCTATCTTGAGGTGGGCGCGGGCGAGGCGCACGATGTCCTATCGCTCATGACCGCGCACATCGAAGCCGAAGCCAGCGGCATATTGAAGGATCTGACGGGTGTCGAACGAATTGTATGGATAAGGAGCAAATAAATGCCGGATCTGACTTATAACGAACAGGATCGCCTTGCGCGCCAGCTGGAAACCATCGAAGGGCGATTTGAGGAGCTTTCCATTCGCATTACGCTGCCGGAGGTGATATCCGACAGCGCGCTGTTTACGAAGCTGATGCGCGAACACGCCGATCTGGAACCGCTGAACGATGTCGCCGTGCGCTTCCGCCGCCTGCGCGAGGAAATTGCCGCGGCGCAGGAGCTGCTGGATGATCCGGATATGCGTGAAATGGCGAAGGAAGAACTGGAAGAGCTGCATCCGCGCATGGAGGAAATGGCGCAGGAAGCGCGCATCGCGCTGCTGCCCAAGGATCCGGATGATTACAAAAACGCCGTGCTGGAGGTGCGTGCGGGCGCGGGCGGCGATGAAGCCGGTCTGTTCGGCGCGGAGCTTCTGCGCATGTACATGCATTACGCCGATGCGCACGGCTGGAAGGTGGAGCTGATTCAGGATGGTTCCACCGATCTGGGTGGGCTGAAGGAAAGCGTGGCGCTGATTTCCGGCAAGAACGTATTCAAGCGGCTGAAGTACGAATCCGGCGTACACCGCGTGCAGCGCGTGCCGGTCACCGAATCCTCCGGACGCATTCATACCTCCACGGCGACCGTGGCGGTACTGCCGGAGGCGCAGGATGTGGAAATCGAAATCAACATGAACGATCTGCGCATCGATACCTACCGCGCGTCCGGCGCGGGCGGACAGCACGTAAACCGCACGGATTCCGCCGTTCGCATCACGCACATTCCCACGGGGCTGGTCGTTACCAGTCAGGATCAGCGCAGCCAGATTCAGAACCGCGAACAGGCGATGCGCGTATTGAAAACCCGCCTGTACGATATGAAGCGCCAGCAGCAGCAGAGCCAGTATTCCAGCCAGCGCAAGGGGCAAATCGGCACGGGCGATCGAAGCGAGCGCATTCGCACCTACAATTTTCCGCAGGGTCGCGTGACGGATCATCGCATCGGGCTGACGCTGTACAAGATCAACGAAATCATCAACGGCGATCTGGATGAAATCATCGATGCGCTGACGCTGGCGGAGCAGACCGCCCAGCTGGAAGCGCAGGATTAAACAAAAGGAAGTAATCGCTTGAAAACCCGCGTATTGAAACCCAATGAGGAAGCGCTGCGCGAAGCGGCGGCGCTGATTCGCGCAGGCCGTCTGGTGGGCTTTCCCACGGAAACCGTGTACGGGCTGGGCGCAAACGCCCTAAACGCCGATGCGGTTCGGGATATCTTCATCGCCAAGGGCCGCCCCGGCGATAATCCGCTGATCGCGCACATCGCGCGTCCGGCAGATCTGCGCCCGCTGATTTCCGGCGCGCCCTCACAAAACGCGCAGCGGCTGATGGACGCCTTCTGGCCGGGGCCGCTCACGCTGATCTTTCCCAGGAGCGAAATCGTGCCCCTGTGCACGACGGGCGGGCTGGACACGGTGGCGGTGCGTATGCCCTCCCACCCCATCGCCCGCGCGCTGATTGAATATTCCGGTGTGCCGATCGCCGCGCCGAGCGGAAACCGTTCCGGCAGACCCAGTCCTACTACGGCAGCGCACATGCTGGAGGATATGGATGGGCGAATCGATATGATTTTGGATGGCGGCGCGTGCGATGTCGGCGTGGAATCGACTGTAGTGGATATGTCCGGCGATGTGCCGCGCATTCTGCGCCCCGGCGGCATTACGAAGGAAATGATCGCCGCCATATGCGGCGCGTGCGATGTGGATGGTTCCGTGATGCGCCCGCTGAAGCCCGGCGAAACCGCGAAATCCCCCGGCATGAAATACCGCCATTACGCCCCCGCAGGACAATTGACGATCTTCCATGGCGATCCGGATCGCGTGATCCACGCCATCTGCCAGACCTATGATCAGGCGAAAATCGACGGCCACCGACCGCTGATTCTGGCGCTCGACCGCAGTCTGTCCGCCTATGGCGACCGCAGATGCGAATCGCTGGGCGCGGATGCGCAGGCGATGGCGCGCGTTGTATTTTCCGTTCTGCGCGATGCAGATACGCTGGGCGCGGATGTGATCCTTTCCGAAGCGGTAGAGGCCAAGGGCATCGGGCTCGCCGTGATGAACCGGCTGGGCCGCGCCGCGGCGTTTCATATTGAGGAAGTATAAGCAATATCGGAGCCGATGCAATTCACATCTGCTCCGATGTTTTATTTGGATAAACGATGATCCAATAAGAACCCCGTTCCTTGGCTCCACCTGATGATACGCACCGAAGACCCGCAAAGCGGGTTTCGACAGCACGCCGTAGAAATCCAAAGGATTTCCGGCGGCTGGTCGCGCTTACCGTAGGCATTAGCGCGACTGCTAAAGGGAGCTGTCGGCGCAGCCGACTGAGGGAAAGAGCCCCTGCCGCAGAACCCGCAAATCTCGGTCGGTACGTTATCTCTCCTTCCGTCAGCGGCAAATGCCGCTGACACCTTCCTCGTCAGAGGGAGGCAAGGGGTACGACTTTACCCCTTCTAA
>JABLTK010015945.1_pt1 | contig 12039 bp, 21 predicted proteins | sample 7160131 | NCBI WGS metagenome assembly JABLTK01 (sample SAMN14651221, study PRJNA627086) | human gut metagenome | isolation source: feces | host: Homo sapiens
AGTTGAAAAGGATAGTATAAACAAACAATAGATTCCTCTCTGCTACTTCGATAAATGGGTAGAACAAGTGGAATTCCAGTAAGACATCTAACAATCACTTCTAACCATCAATATCAACGCATGAAGATAATAGTATACATATCTACCCATTAGAACAATCTGAATGAATTGAGATAGTAGAATTGATCTTCCTGCTAAAACACTTCCTAGTACATTTGTATTTGAATTCAATTCTCTCCAGCAACTACACCAAAACAAAAGAGCAAGAAGTCGAGAAACAGCTAACGAGAAGACAAAGTGAGAAGTAAAAGACTCAATCTCACCCTTCTACAACTCATCTATAATCAGAAATACAACTCGAGAACGAGAGAATAAAAGGAGTTGAGGATAGATTGCAAAAGCTTCTACATAGTGTGAGAAACTCCACAGAATATCCAGAATAGGTTGTTGTGACAAACCAGGATGAACCAACTATTACTAAATAGAGAAAGAAATAACTACAAGGGCATAACCAAAGAGAAGTACTAGAAAGAAAGAGATTGATTTGAAGGCAGTTGAAGGATTATGACCTGCAAAAGGATCCTTCAAATCAAATAAAACTTGTAGTAACTACGATATATGAATAATAAGTAAAACGAAAAGAACGATAAGCAGCTAAGAGACTGATAATAGCAACTGCTCCAAGAGTTTCTGTTCCTCGATATATCCAATCACCTGAACGATCATAAGGAAGATATGCATCTGAGAATAAAACTGTTATAAGACGAGGAAAGACAACAAATGAATAAAGAAGAAGAGATTTAAGAGATAATCCTTCAAGAGAATGAGAAGTAATCACTTTGTATAGAACAAGAAGAAATCCAAATGTTCCAATAGCAGAACTGAGTGTCTATAACTAAAGAAAGACTAGAAAGAAAACAAGTAAGAATGAAAAGTCTCCATCAGATAAGAAATGGTATACAAATAGAATGAATAAGATAAATGAAGTCCATATGATAACTGAACGATGATCTCGTCTAAACGAATTCTTCAAATAGTTGAATTGATGAGAATTGAAAGGAAGGAAATGATTGATTACTTCCAATCGTGATGCTCTCACTGGAGTCATAGGGTTGATATGGAAAAGACAGTCTATATCCCTAGGGATATCAAATCAATCCATATTCACTTCAAACAAACAAATCAAAAGATAAGAGGATTCAGTTAATACTCTTTACTCACCACTCTTCTTCACTTTCATTTGAAGATTTCACAATTTCAATAGATGACCAACTTCAATAACTCGATCCTCTTTATTCCAATCCTCTTCAGAATACACAGAAGAAGAAGACGCAGTTGAAGTGGAATACTCATCAAGAGCAGAAGAATACTCTTCAAGATTCGAATATTCTTCACAATTAGAAGAATAATCTTCACAAGTCAAGGAATAAGCACTACCAGTAGAATACTCTTCAGGATTAGTTGAATATTCTTCAATACTATTTGAATAATCATCAGAATAATCATCAGAGTACTCTTCAGAAGACTCACCAAACTCAGAACCTTCACTTTCATATTCAGAATAATCATCATCAGAATAATCATATCTATCACTATCCATATTTGATTCAATTGAAGTCAAACTACAACTCACACACAACAAAACAAGAAGCACGAATTCAATTCATTCAATGTATTATCCACACCAACAATATTTGAATGAACAAATCGTTTACGCATCTTCTCCACATACACTCGATTCTCAACTGCAATCTGTTCTAAACGATTCAATTTTGCCACTAATACATCATACAATATCATTCATATTCATACTTCGACGAACTGCAACTACTTCTTCACTTACCAACTTTCTATACTCTTCAGAAAACCAATGATTGTTCAATAGAATCATCTCCTTATCAACATCATTATCATTTAACAAACTGACACACTTACTCACTTCTCTACTTATCAAACAAATATCATTTTCATACTCACTTTGTTTATCACAATATATAGATAATGATGGATTTGATATAAGAGAAGAAAGAGAAATGGAACTGGATCCATAAGAAGCAGTAAGTCCTTTCTGAACAGTAGAATCATGTATTATTTGACTCATACTGTGAATAATGTGTATATAGATAGAAATGAGAATGAATTGAATGAATATTGATATATGTGAATGTATAATAAATAATAGATGCCTCAATAGCTCAGTCGGTAGAGCACTCGCTTAGTAAGCGAAAGGTCGAGAGTTCGATCCTCCCTTGAGGCTTTCTTATTTCTTTCTCTTTCTTACTTCTTTCCATTTTCTCATTCAAATCTCACTTCTTTCACATTCTTTCATTTATTAATATTCATTATTATTATTCTTATTAAACGTGGAAACAGAGAATTCAACGAAATATTACTGATTTCTGTCAATCTGATTTGATCATTCACTACAAATCACTCTTATCTTATACGATAGAATGGTTGATACCAAATCATTTCCCAAATGGGTAGAAATCTCTTCTACATTTCATTCATAGTCTAGTTATGTTCTAGGTGGTTGTGCTGGAATTCTTGCAACTACATGTGTTCAACCTCTTGATCTAGTGAAGACCAGAATGCAATTGAGGTAGAGATTATTGAAATGGTTGAAGGAAAGTGGAGAAGGTTCTGGTCAAAAGTTGTATTCAAGTAGTTGGGATGCTATCAAGAAGATCACAAAGAATGAAGGATTCTTCAAGTTATATCGAGGGTTTGTTGTATTAAGAAGAGTAAGAAGGTAGATATACTGCTGCTGTTCTTCGTCAAATCACTTATACAACAACTCGAATGGGAGTGTATGCGAGTTGTCTAAACTATGTGAAGAGTAAACATGAAGGAAAAGTCAACTTTGGTGAAAAGATGTTATGTGGAATGATTGGAGGTGCTTGTGGTGCTGTAGTAGGAAATCCAGCTGAAATCACTTTGATTCGTACTTCAGCTGATAATCGTCTTCCTCCAGAACAACGTCGTGGATACACTAACTGTATTCAAGCAATCTATCGTATCTGTAAAGAAGAAGGAGTGGCTATGTTATGGAAGGGAACTTCAGCAACAGTAGTTCGTGCTATGGTATTGAATGCTGCTCAATTGGGAGGTTATTCACAAGCTAAAGAGTTGTATAAAGACAAATGGCATTTGTTTAAGAATGATGGATTGAGTCTTCATATTGCTGCTTCATTGACTTCAGGTTTGTTCTGTACGATTGTATCTCTTCCTGTTGATATTGTAAAGACTCGTCTTCAAATGATGAAGTGAGAATAAGAGGAATGAATGATGAATAGAAATGGTGAGTATTCTGGTTGTGTTGATTGTGTGACTAAGTTGATTCGTTCTGAAGGATTCTTTGCTTTGTGGAAAGGTTTCACTCCTTACTTCTTCCGTTTGGGTCCTCATACCATTCTCACATTTGTATTCCTTGAACAGTTGAACAAACTCTTTGCCAAGTACTACATGAAACAGAACTCATTTGTTTCTTTCAAACACTTCACCCACATTTCTATTCATTTGTTTGTTTCACTTTCCGAGCTTCTTGTTGTTTCTACAATCATATTCATTCAAACAATCTTACTCGATGATACAGTCTCTGACGTTCTTTCTTTGTCAAATGCTTTTCTTCTTCCTTCTCTTCCTCTTTCGCTTCTTCTTCCTTCTCTTCTTCTTCTTCTTCACTACTCTCCCAACCATCTTCTTCTTCCACATTCAACATCTATTCATCATTCTTCTTTCTCATCTTCACATCCATCAAACCTTTCTCCTTATCCAATTCCAGATCCTTCTTATTGATCTCCACCTTCGGTTTCTGTGATTCTGGTTTCACTCTCATACTCACTGGTACTGTGAAATCCAAACCAATATATCCAGGACAGAAGAAGTGGAGATGGAACATCATCAATCCTTCTTTGTCAGGTACAATTGGGAATCCTCTCACTTCTGTGAACATTTCACTTGATGTTACCACAATTGCATCCAGAGCTGATTTGTCTTCTCGATCTGATAACACAACAATCCAATGTTCATGAATACGATATGGGAATCTATCTCTCACTCTCTCTTCATTTCAAGTACCGCTGAGAATATACTATGTCCTTCTCTAGTTTCAATTCAGAGACTGACATCTCACGTAGTTCTTCAACACTTAAGGCCATCTTATCATTCTTCTCCTCCTTCACCTCCTTCATCTCTTCCTCCTCACTTTCACTCTCTTTGTCTGTTTCACCTTTCATTACTTCTTCAACTGATACTCCCTCAGGCAATTGATTCTTATGAACAATCTTCATCATACATGTCACTCGATCTCCCACAAAGATATCTTCTTCATCTTCTACTTCCAATTTAGCCTACTCTCAATGCATCTCATCATTCTCACTTGTACTTCCAACACAGGCAGATGTTTCACCACTTGCTTCACTTCTTCCATTTCCTCATTCAACAAATGTTTCATTCCCTTCCACTTGCTTGGATCTGTTTGAATGAAATCTTTCAAATCATTCACACGATTTCGTGATCGATTTGCATTTGCCTCCTATCTCTCATATCATCTCTCAATACTCACTCGATCACCAATATGAGGCAACTGTTTCAATAGTGAATCTTCAATCCACAATCCCTGATACACATATTGTTCGAAATGAATCACAGTTGATACCAGAGCCAAACTTGGATACTTCCCACGAATACGAGGAACCATTGCCAAACCCAACATTTCTTGCATCAGCTCTGGAGCCTTTGAGAGAATCACTTCTTGATCTCGACGATGAATTGGATTCACTTCCAGATTGTTCAAGTATGCATGAAGAAGGATATTCGTTTTCAACCATGCTCCTAACTTCGCATCTTCCTTTGCTTTCTCTACAGGTACCTACTTATCATTCTCATCTCCTTCACTTACACGAGGTCGACGCATCTTTGATGATGCAAATGAGTTCTTTGGACACAGAATATTCATGTACACAAGAAGATCATCATCATAACTCTGAGGTTTCATTACATCCAACAGTTCTTCAGCCACAGAGAAGATCTCAGGAACACTTCTATCATCATCAAACATACTCAGCATGCTTACTGAAGTGGCGTACTTTCATTCATTGCATGATAATATGAACCAATTGTCTCTTCTTTGATCTTTGGCTTATCCTTCTTTGAACTACGAGACTTTCTATTCCTTATCAGTATCATTCATTCATACAAACAATAGACTAACAGAGGAATTCCAGCAACCATCAAAATCAGATAACCAATCACTACAATTCGACTTCCTGCCTTCTCTGACATCCATTCTGGAAGAGCAATACCAACCTATTCATCATCCTATTCACAAATACAATACTTTCACAGCAGAAGGACCATCAGGATTACCATAACGCTCATAATTTGAACGAGCCAACTCATCTGTTAGAATACGATAAGCCTTTTCCACATCACGGAACTTCTCTACACTTCCAGTTGGTTTATCAGGATGATATCTCATCATTAGTATCTCTACCAACACTTACAATTTTGCCATTCTACGATATGCACTCTTTATCATCTTATCATTTGCTCCAACAGTAATACCAAGGACACTATAAGGATCAAACAGTTCTGGCTCTTCAGCTGTTGTCAGTACACACAAACGAACAACAACAATAATCGAAAGAATAACTAGAACTAGATTAATCCAAAATCCAGTAGTAAGTGGACTTTCTACTACTGCTTCTTCAACTTCTACGAGTTGTTTCTTCTTCTCCTTCTTCTAATACAATCATTCATTCTATATTGATTCATACAATAGGTTCCTTCCTTATTACACGCTTAATACGGCTGTATAAGAAGAAAGAAGCAATAAGGATATAAATGCTAAGTATTGCAATTACAAATATCATAAAAGCATTTGTATCATATTCTTCTGTCATGATCGTTTGTATTAGTTGAGATATTGATTGAAATGTGATTGACAGAAATGAACTGAATTTGTTGTATTCCAGATTTGTTTACTAATGACTCATTCTGAATCAACACTATTGAGGGAATCATATTCATATTGGAGACTCTAATTGGTATTCATAAGGCTATTGAGACGAAGGTTTGTCATCACCAATGAATCATTGTCAAGTAGCTAGAAGACTAATGATATTCATCTTTTCTGTTGTATTTTTACACTTTTCGTACTCCCTGATTTGTGCTTTCTCTGTTTCCCTCAGCTCAATTTGCTACAATTTGACAGATCTTTTACATCAATTTTTATCGATTATTGACATCATCTGTCTTGAATGAGGAGTTCTATGTTCTATTTGTTCTCTCCCATTTGATTGGTGCACGAAATATTTGAGTGGAAACGGAGTACTCATAGAAAGCGATCACATTTTTCGTTTGAGGGTTAGTAATATGCTTTCTTGCGGTAGACATTACGATGTTGATAGTAACGTGTAGTTCGTGCCATTCCAAAAGCTTCTGTTGTTCGATGTTTTTCTGCATCGCCCTTTGCTAACGTAAGAATGTATTGTAGTAATCCCACTTAGGTAACTCGTCCTACGCCTGATCCAATTTTCTTCTTGGGTGAGCAGTTCGATGCTGATCCTGATCCTAGAAAGGTCATTCTTGGTGTAGGTGCTTATCGTGATGAGAATGGAAAGGTACTTTTCTTGTTATTGTTGCTTATATAGCCTTACGTTCTTCCTTGTGTAAGAGAAGCTGAGAAGAGACTTTGTTGTACTCAGGATCATGAGTATCCTTCTCTGATTGGTATTCCTGCTTTCTATGATGCTGCCTGCAAGTTTGCTTGGGGTGATAAGCTTTATAATGAGAAGAAGGATGTGATTGCCAATGCTCAAGCTATTTCTGGTTCTGGTTCCCTCCGTCTTCTTGCTCAGTTCCTTAAGAACTGCAATATCACTGGCAAGGTCAATTTCCCTAACCCTACTTGGACCAATCAACACACCATTTTCCGCAATGCTGGTATGCCAACGGGTGACTACACTTATCTGTCTACTGAGTCTCCCGTGCTGGATTTCAAGGGCATGATGGATGATATCAACAAGGCAGATGATCACTCCTGCTTCGTGTTCCATGCCTGTGCCCATAATCCTACTGGTGTGGATCCTTCTCATGAACAGTGGGATGAGATTTCTGAGCTCTGCAAGAAGAAGAACCATATTGTTCTTTTCGATGCTGCTTATCTTGGCTATTGCTCTGGTTCTGTTGCTTACGATGCTTATGCCTTCCGTAAGTTCGTTGAGGATGGTCATAATGTTGCTTTGACTCTTTCTTTCTCTAAGAACTTCGGTCTTTATGGAGAGCGTGCTGGAATTGTGTCCATCGTGACTGGTTCTCCTAAGGAGAGAGAGAATGTTGTGGAGCAGCTTAAGATTGGTGCTCGTGCTCTCTGGTCGTGCCCTCCTCTGTATGGAGCTCGTATTGTTACTACTGTTCTGAATGATCCTGTGTTGTTCAAGCAGTGGGAGGGTGAGTGCGCTGCTATGTCTCAGAGAATCAAGGACATGCGTGCTTTGCTGGTCGAGAACCTCAAGAAGTGTGGTTCAAAGCGTGACTGGTCTCACATTGTGAAGCAGAGTGGTATGTTCTCGTACACTGGTCTTACTGTGCCTCAGATTGAAAGACTGCGTACTGAATTCCATGTCTACATTCTGCCCTCTTCTCGTGCCTCTGTGGCAGCTATCAACCCCCATAATGTAGAGTATATTGCTAAGGCTATGCACGAAGTTACTAAGTAAGTGTTCGAACGCTTTGTGTTTCTTTCTAAACACGTTCATAGAGTACATGGTCATATGGCAATGTCAGGAGTGAATCCTGTCATCTTCTCAAGATTCACTAAACGTGTTTTTAGTTCGTAGACCTCTTGTTGAAGTTGTGAAATTACCTGTGTTGTTTGCTCATCAGCTCCTGATTTGGATTCATCTGTTTCATTCATTCCCCGCTCCAAAAGGTCTTCGAAATAATTGTACATTTGAACTGCCATTTCAAATTTCTCATCTCCAAGCTTTTTACGAATCTTAATGAAGTCTTCTGTTCCTGTTAAACCCTATATCAAACTCATCGCCTAGTAATACTTGAAAAGGATTTTTGAAAAACACCACGCTCTGTTCATGGGAACTCACTCTCAATCTATCGGATAGAGATTTCAACATCTTTATCGCAGTACAACGTTTGATCTGTTTCCTTACATACTTTCTCTTCGTATATCCACAATCGACATCTTCGCCATCTATCCATCACATTACTCACTTCCTTCTACCTGGGCCCTTTTTCCTAGTTCGATGTTCCAATTTGCGTCGCATTCTTCTTTCATAGACTTGATACTCCGCTGGACGCAGTACCCATTTTTCATTGATACGACGGAAGATTCCTGTTGAATAGAGGGCTCCACTCACCGCTTTTGACCGATCACCTTTGTACTTTGTTCCATCTGCCTTTCGCAGATTATCAAAGGAATCACCAATACGATTCAGAATCTCATCCATATGAAGAGGCTCTTTGGCATTTTCTACGCTATTAATATTCGTTGGAACTCTTACGAAGCACATCCACAATACGACCCACAAGTGTATTATCAAGTCTTTTTTTACCTTCATCTGTCTACACATTATTGTAAAAACAAAAATATACAGCATCTATCACCTCTTTCAACTCAGTTTCAGGGAGGTGAGTTGTACCTTCTCCATCCAACCGTTGATTTCCATAGGGTAGTATGACATTTGGAATTGTGCTCGCTTCCAATGAAGAGTACATACCAGTCATCTCGTCAACTATTTCATTGCCTAATCCTTCTTGTGTATTTGCTTGATCATGATTGTTCTAAATCACACCGATGGCCTATTCCTACAGTCATTAGCGAGGGAAGAACAACTCGAGATTCCTGTGGAATTGCTACCACATTGTGTGACTGTGATTCTCTCTACACTCAGAAAGGAAAGAAAAGACAACCATTCCATCGCTAACCAACGCCTGATTCTCGTTTGATGCTGCTTCTACGAGGTTATCAAAAAGAAGAATAGAAAGAACCATCAGTATGCTGCGGAACCTCTAATGGTGTCGAAAACACTCCCTATGCTATCAGATAGGCTCTGAAATACTCTACGGCATTAGAACTGTTGTTCTTTTCACCAAATGGATTCTCCATGAGGTTCCTTCCACTAGAGTAGGATTTGAATTAATAGGGAAATTGACGAATATAGGCCCTATTTTTTGACAATATTGGAAACGATATTGCCATGGATCTGTGTGTAAGTATTAGTATTGATGATCTAAACAGGATAAAAGAGTGGTAATATAAGTAATGACGTGCAATATCAGACAAACAAAAGAACAACCTGTTAAGTTCTAAATATCGGAAAACGGGATTGGCACATCGAGGTCCGCTCTACAGGTAAGATTTGATATCCTTGTTTACCTAAAGTTACCGCAGTTATTCACTTGTTCATTTTCCATTCGGAAAATGTTCCATATTCCTCTTCGAATCACTTCAAGTGATCCAAATACCAGATATATCACATCCTCATCCATTTTGTGTACCTGAATAATAAAAGTTCACGAATCCTACTAGTAACAATTTCGGAATCCAAATGAATCGTAGAATAACGTTGATCCAGATACAAACGTGATAGCAGAGAGGGTGTGAAATCAGCGTTTTCTTTCTCAAAAGGAACCAAGGAGAGTGAATATCTTTATTTCGAAACAATCCTACAAGATCAAAGATGATTCGATCAGTTACCCCAATCTTCGTGAATATCCCAGTACAATGCATAGAGACTGTAAACAGTCTGAGCAATAAAGAAAGGAATAGGAAATTGAATTAAACAGCAGGAGATAATGGAGAGCAAGTATTTGATTCCGTTGTAGATATTTGGATACATAAGTCTGTACTAATGAGTCAATCCATACATTACTTGGTATCTCTATATCTTCGTAAGTTCTGAACTAATCGAATGAATTGAGGTAGGATCAAAGAAGTATATCGAAGAATGAGAACTGTTTTCTCTGGGAGCTTCACATAGATGTCATTAAAGTTGATAAATGAGCGTGTGATAATACTAGCAATGACATGAATCAAATCGTATATGGTTTGAGTATGGGATGTGAGCTTCAAGTCAAGTTGAATTCGATAAACTACCTGATCACCCAGAAAGAAATCAGGAAACCGTACAAAATAGAATGGAACAAAGAAGAGAGTAATGCAATGGCGAAGCATGTACCAACGGTATTTGTATTTCTGTATGTCATTATTTTGTTCTCGCTTACTTCACCTGGAAGAGGCATAATTGTGAGTATCAAGATGATTGTTGTAATAGGACCAATAAGTGAGATTTGAAAATGAGATAGAACTCGCTCAACAAACGAATAGTAATACCATAGATTGATGAGGAGAAGGATGAATAATGTATAACCTAGAATAGAAGAATATTAATTGTTTTACTCGAAGCAAGACGGAATTGATCTAATGCATGTAAGAGATAGGGCTTGTATTTACCAAAGATGAATTCATAATTGATTCGATATCGTTGAAATACATAGACATCCATTCCCCAAAGCCATAATTGTAACATGAAACTGACTTGGAGTCGGAGATAACACCATAATGACTTCATTTGAATCTTGGTAAGGAAGATGGGATGCTAGCTGTTAGAACGAGAATGATGCTACTGAATGTAGATTGAACAACAAAACAACTAGTAGGACGATCGATGCACCCGTCTATGTAATCACCTTGTGTAATTTCTACATTAAAACCGATTGCAAACCCATTGGATACAGGTCGTTTGTTCTCAAGACTCTTCAGATCATTCATTGTTTTGGATGGAGATCCAACAATAAACTATATATTACTGAAGTTTGGCATTTACCATTCTCCACAGATTCTCAATACGCTGTTGCTGACTTGACAGATCACGTTGCTTAAAGAAGCTGAGATGATTCACAGCATTGTTGACGGTTCCTCTACTGTCAAAGTAGCTGTTCTTGTCATGTTTTTTCAAGATCTTGTCAATAGCTTGCTTATTCAACATGCAGTAGTTCTTCAAGTAACCCGTCATTCGATACAATTCCTTATTTTCATCATTTTCTATCGTATCTACTTTTAATCCAAACTCCAGTTGACGATATGTCTGACTCTGACTCATTGAGCTGATCCTCCTTAACTCACAGAAGTGTTCTATTTGTTTCTCATACTTTGCAATCTTGTCACGATACTCATTGAGCTTTGCTATATACCAAGTGTTCACCATATCGATATTATCAGTCAGTAAGGTGTAGAAGGCCTGTTCACGCGCAACTATTGTACCCTACTGATTATTCCTCTCCGATGACCACACATTTCCCTTAGGAATCATGAACTGGAAAAGAATATGACCTTGTTCATCCTCCCACTGTTCCTATGATAAACATAATATATATTCCACACTGCAGGATCCGCTAACTCAACTACAAGACCAGCAGATATTGAAGATGTCGACGTTGAGTAATAACTATGTGAGCCTATATAAAATGAACAACGGATTCACTACTTAGAAGAGAATCTTCTAAGTCACTCCCATCATGAGATAGGAGTTCGACAACATCGCTGCTGTCTATCTTTCGAAAGTTCTCTTGACTTTCAATATCGTCGTAGAAAGATAAAATTCGCCTGGAAGAATAATCCATTGGGTCTTCTGCTGGATCTGATACTCACTCTTCTTCCAACCAATTCAACTTTTTATTTTAAGAGAGTCAATGATTTTCTTCAGTTCTTCATACTCAATGAACTAAGTCAAAGATCATCTCTTATCTGTACCTTGTCCCTCCACTCAGGAACAATATTATTGAGCAAGTAATTTCCGAATTCCACCATATCGAGATGATCGGCTACAGAAGGTGGTCAAAAGCTGACTGTAGGAAATCACGGGAATTTCTAGAAAATTGAAAACGGAAGATTCTCTTGAATCATCATTCTCAGTCTATGGCTAAGATGCGATTATCATCTCAGGAATCAAATAAAGAATGTCATGTTCATTCTACTAAAGACATTGAAGAAATGTGTTCTCTTTCTTCAAAAAA
>JABLTK010037173.1_pt1 | contig 12038 bp, 9 predicted proteins | sample 7160131 | NCBI WGS metagenome assembly JABLTK01 (sample SAMN14651221, study PRJNA627086) | human gut metagenome | isolation source: feces | host: Homo sapiens
AATGCCTGTGGCATTTTCAATTCCTGCCTATGCGCCCGAGCGGGCGCGCCCAGCTCAGCTGGGCTCAGCGTACTTCGGTACGCGAGCCGCAGCTTGAACCCGAAATGCGCCGCCGGCTTGCCGCGTGGCATCGAGCGTTTTCGCCGTTCGGAAGAACGGCGAAACTAATCTACATCACGTAGCCCATGGAAAGCGAGATATTGCGGGCGGCTTTCACGACGGAATGCGCCATGGTTTCGAATTCGCTTTCAGGCATGTCGGCGTTCGAACCGCTCACGCCCACGGCGGCAATGGCGTCGCCTGAGAAATCGAAGATAGGCGCCGCGAGGCAGCGGTGGTTCGTCTCGGACTCCTCGCAATCGACGGCCCATCCGCGACGACGCACGCCGTGCAGGTATTTCAAGAACTCCTGTTTGTTCGTGATGGTGTTGGCCGTGTGCGCCTCGAACGTGAATCCATAGAGCGTTTCTTCCAGCTCGTCGGCGGAAAGGCATGCGAGCAGGCATTTCCCCATAGAGGAGCAGTGCGCGGGATAGCGTTTGCCTACGCGTGTGAATAGTTCGTCGGCTCTGTTGGTGGCTTCTTTTGAAATGATAGAAACGAACGGCCCGTCGAGCACGCCTAAATATGCGGGCAGTTTCAGCTCGCGTTCAAGCGCGGCAAGATGCGGCTTGGCTTCGACCTGCAGTTCGAGCGAATTGATGTGGTAACTCAGCATGCTGAAAAGTTTCGGCCCAATCGCGTAGGCTCCATTGAGCGTTTTCGTGACGTAGTCGCGTTCGAGCATGGTGGCCAAAATGCGGTGCACGGTCGACTTGCTCATGCCGGTTTGCGTTGCGAGCGCCGAAAGACCTAGAGGCTCGCGCGATTGGGCGAGCGCTTCGAGCAAATCGAATGCCCTCTCGAGCACCTGCACGTTTCCTGTTTTCGGTTTCTCTGGCGAATCTCCCATAATCCCCTCCTCGTCAAAGAGACAACAACACTATACGCCCGCGCAGCGCCATGAGCTGCGGAAACCTAGGTGAAAAAAATAGGCCCTCGTGATAAAACGAGAGCCCATCATCAAAATTTATCGTTGCATGCGTTGAGCGGCTTACCTGCCGAAAAGGCGGGCAAAGAAGCCCTTTTTCTTCGGTGTAGGGGCAGGCTGCGGCTTTTTTGTTTGTGTGGCGGCAGGCGCGGCGCAAGCGGTAGGCATCTTGGCCTCGATGGAAACCTTCGCGTCTTCCTTCTTGGGCTCATCGTCGATGGCGATTTCGAGAGGTGCCTTTTCCAAGGAATTGGGATTCGCCTCGACGGCAGCATGTTTTCCCTTGGTCTCGGTTTTGGCCTGGGGCTCGGTTTTGGCTTCGCTCTCGCTTGCGGTTTCAGCCTCGGCTTCGACGGTGGCTTCGCTTTCGGTCCCCTCGCTTTGTTCAACTTCCTCGGCGGTCACGAAATCTTCCTTGGCGTCTTCTGCCATATCGGCCATGGCGGAAGAAAGCGTGGGCGCGGTTGCAGGGGTGCCGCCCACCGCTGCGTCGACGAACTGGGGAGACGTCAGGCCGGTAGCGCGGGCGCGTTCGGCGGCGATATAGGCCTCTTTGATGAGGTGGTCTTGCGCGTCGAACGGGTTGCGGCCCTCGGGGACGAAGGCGCACAGGTCGGTAAACGTGCCGTCGCTTTGCAGCTCGCGCAGCTTCGCGGTGTCAGAGAGCATGGTCGTGAAGTAGTCGAGCACGCGGGCGCGCAGTGCGGGATCGTTTACCGGCCAGGCGATTTCCACGCGTTTGTCCAGGTTGCGCGTCATAAGGTCGGCGCTCGAAAGGAATACCGTGGTTTCGTCGCCTACGCCGAACGCGTAGATGCGCGAATGCTCGAGCAGGCGGCCAACCACGCTTACGATGCGAATGTTCTCGGTTTTGCCGGGAATGCCGGGAACCAGGCACGAAATGCCGCGTACCAGCATGGTGATTTTCACGCCCGCGCGGCTTGCTTCGGTAAGCTTTTCAATCATATCGCGATCGGTGATCGCGTTGCTCTTCATAAGGATGCGAGCGGGCTTGCCGGCTTTCGCCTTCGCGATTTCGCCGTCGATGGCCTCGCACATGCGCGGCTTGATCATGAGCGGCGCTACACGCAGCTCCTTGTAGTCGCTCGACGCGCTTTCAAGCTGCATGCTGCGGAAGAAGCGCGCGGCGTCCTGGCCAACTACGGGGTCGGCGGTAATCATGGAAAGGTCGGTGTAGAGCTTGGCGGTTTTCTCGTTGTAATTGCCCGTGCCGAGCTGCGTGATGAACTGCAGGCCGCCTTCGCTGCGGCGCGTGATGGCGCAGATCTTCGAGTGCACCTTGTAGTCGTGGAAGCCGTAGATGATGTTGCATCCGGCCTGCTCAAAGCGCTGGGACCACTCGATGTTGTTGCTCTCGTCGAAACGCGCACGAAGCTCGAACAGTGCGGTCACGTCTTTGCCGTTTTCGGCTGCGGTAATAAGGGCCTCGGCCAGGCGCGATTGGCTTGCCAGGCGGTACAGCGTGATTTTGATGCTCACGACGTCGGGGTCGACCGCGGCTTCCTGGAGCAGTTTCACGAACGCGTCCATGGTTTCATATGGGTAAGAGAGCAGCACGTCGTGGCGAAGCACCTGGTCGGTGATGCGCTCTTTGCGCGAAAGCGATGCGGGCCATTGCGGGCTTGCCGGTTCGTCCATGAGCGGCTCGGCGATTGCTTTGGGGGCCTTGCCCATGAGGGCGAACGCGTAGCCCATGTCGAGAGGCATGCCAACGGTGTAGGCCTGCTGCTTCTTCAGGCCGAGCTTTTCGCGCAGGAATTTATCGGTTGTGTATGACAGCGGGCGCTCGCTTTCGAGGCGAACGGGAGCCAGACGGCCGCGCTTCTTCAAGATGCGCTGCATATGGCTGCGGAAGTCCTCATCGTATTCGTCGGATTCTTCGGCCGTATCGAGATCGGCGTTGCGCGTGACCTGAATCACGTTGGCGTATTTCACCGGATACATCTCGAAAATTTTGTCGGCGACCATCTCGAGCGCGTGTTCGAGCAGAATAAACGAGTATTTGCCGTTTTCACCCGTGAGCTCGATCATGCGCGGGCAGTTGCGAGGCATGGGGATGATGCCCATGAGTACGTTTTCGGCCGCTTTGGCGCGCGCGGCTTTGCGCTCGGCTTTGGTGGCGTTTTCGGGCAGCGCTTCGGCTTCGGCTTCCTCATCGAGGCGCACGGCGATATAGAGCGCGCCGTTTTCCAAATGAGGGAACGGGTGCGTTGCATTAATGATCTGGGGCGACACGAGTGGCAGCACGTTGCAGTCCAGATAATCCATGAGCTCTCTGTGCTGGGCGGGCGTGAGCTCGTCGGGGTAGAGCTGGTGGATGCCTGCATCATCGAGCAGGTGGCGCGTTTGGCGGAAATCTTCGGCTGCGATGGGCGTGAGTTCGCGCACGCGCGCATACACGGCATCGAGCTGTTCGCGTGGCGTCATGCCGGTCTTCGAGTCGAACACCATTTCTTTCGCGAGCTCAAGGTCGGTAAGGCTGCCGACGCGCACCATGAAGAATTCCTGTAAGTTGCTGCGCCAGATAGAGATGAATTTCAGGCGCTCGAGCAAGGGAACGTGCGGGTCGATGGATTGGTCGAGCACGCGCTTGTTGAACTCGAGCCATGAAAGCTCACGGTTCTGCATATAGGACTTGTGCGCCGGGCGTACGATTTTTTTCTCGAGACGATCGGCCTTCGGCTTCTTGGCCTTTTTCGTGTCGTCCACCTCTGCGACAGTGGCCTTTGCTTCGTTTTCCTCACCCATGATATTCCTCCCTCATGTGCATCGAGAACAGGGGAAATGCACCAAATCGTATAGATGTGGGGCGTATTCTCCTGAAAAAGCGCATCAGCTACTAACCATTATACCGATAAGCAGATGCTATGAATTTGCACAAACCCAAGGCTTTGCACCGATTTAGCGAAAGGGGCCTTGCGGGGCGCGAGCGGGAGAATGCTGGGGAGCGGACGAATGCCGAGGGTGGCTGCGAGGCAGCATGCATGCTGCAGAAAGGTGCGCGCATGCTCAACGCTACGAGCATTCGACATGTGTTATATGCTCGTAGCGTTGAGCACATCGACGTACGTTCGGCACGTTGGAGGGCGGAATGGGCGCGGGGAAAAACTGGATTCGGCGTTCGTGCGGCGCGAAGATTCGTTTTGGCTCACGGGTGACAGGCAAGCTTGCCTCAAATGCCTGCGCCAAGCCCGCAACGACGTGTAAACAGTTGCACGAAATGTCCGTTGCCGCCTCGCCTGTGGGCGACGTTGACGCATAATTGGGCCAACGCACAATGTGAAAGGGGATTCATATGCTGGAACAAGTTGATCTTTCGGCGAAAATGTCGAAAGAAGAATACAAGCCCCTGCACGACGAACTTATTGCAAAACTCGTAGTGCTGCAGCAAGAGGCTCGCAAGAAGGGCGTGGGCGTTGTTGCATTGTTCGAAGGCTGGAACGGCGCGGGCAAGGGGAGCCGCATCGGCGATTTGGTCTACGAGCTCGACGCACGCGCGACGCACATGCATGTGCTATCGAATTTCGACGAGGAAGGCGCGGCTCGTTTTCGCGATATGGGCTCGGGCGTTACCGGCTTCGAGCCGCTCATGCAGGAATTTTGGCAGGCGCTTGGCCCCCGCGGCGACATGACGCTGTACGAACGCGGGTGGTACACGGCGGCCGCACGTCGTTTGGTGTACACCGACTCCGAGGCGAATCATGCGGCCCATCTGCAGGCTTACAGGCGCGCCGTGAGCGAGTTCGAGCGACAGCTTTCCGCCGATGGCTACGTGGTGCTGAAGTTCTTTGTCCACATTTCGAAGGACGTACAGAAGAAGCGCCTGAAGGGCCTTCACGACAATCCCGATACCGCGTGGCGCGTGAGCGACGAAGAGCTCGCCACCGTGAAGGACTACGACGAGATTTACGCGCGCTATGATGAGCTTTTGCGCAATACCGATTTCGATTTCGCGCGTTGGACCATGGTCAACGGCGAGGACAAGCGTTCCGCGAACATCGCAATTGCCAAGGCGCTCGTGCGTGCCCTGGAGCGCGCGCTTGCGAGCGGTCCCGATGCTGCTGCCGAAGCCGCCGCTGCGAAGGCTGCCGCCAACAGTGCCGGCGCTCTTGATCAGGCCGATCCGCGCGACCGCACGCCCGAAGAGACCGAGCGCGTGATGGCTGCTGCTCGCGCGCAGGCTGCCGAGCAGGCCGAAGAGGCGCCGCTGCATTCGCGCTTCACCATCGTGAAGAACCCGCCGCGCTTGGCCGATATCGACCATACGCTCGCGCTTGCCAGGGAAGAATATCAGGAAGCGCTTAAGCGCGAACAGAAGCGTTTCGCCGAGCTTGAGCTGAAAATGTACCTGGCCCGCGTTCCGCTTATGGTTCTGTATGAAGGCGATGACGCGGCTGGCAAGGGCGGCAACATCAAGCGTGTGGCGCAGGCTATCGACCCGCGTGCTTACACCATCTTTCCCAGCCCCGCGCCCACGAAAGTCGAGCTTGCGCATCCGCACCTGTGGCGCTACTGGACGCGCCTGCCGCGTGCTGGCCATGTGGGGATTTACGACCGCAGCTGGTATGGCCGCGTGCTTGTTGAGCGCGTTGAAGGTTTCGCGAGCCCCGCGGAATGGAGCCGCGCCTACGACGAGATCAACGAATTCGAGGGCGAGCTTGAGGCATGGGGCGCGCTGTTGTTGAAATTCTGGGTTGCGGTAAGCCCCGAGGAGCAGCTCAACCGCTTCAACGATCGTCAGAACAATCCCGACAAGCAATGGAAAATCACGCCGGAAGATTGGCGCAATCGCGACAAGCATCCGCAATACGATGCTGCCGTCGATGATATGTTTCGCCTTACGAGCACGCCGTATGCTCCGTGGCGCATTCTTGAGTCCACGAACAAATACTACGCGCGCGTGAAGGCGTTGAAAATCATCAACGACGAGCTCGAAAAACGCTTGGGGTTGTAGCTGCGTTCGCGCCTTTGTTCACAATGGGCCTCGAATGTGGCATTTACGTGCTTCTGAAAGGATATTCGGGAAGAAAACCCCAGGTCGCATACTTTGTGACCTGGGGTTTTGCATGCAAGGTTAGGTGTAATGCGCCCCGACCGCTTAGGAACGGGGCGCGCATGCCACATTCGACACGCTTTTTGAACAGAATTCTGGCTGTGCGCGATTCCGCGCCTTTGTATCGCCCTCGGGAAGATGTGCGGTGAGGCACGCGGAAACCCGCAACGAAAAGGCGATGAGCGCATGTGACGAAAGCACGCGGTATGTGTGGCGGGCGTGGCGACGAGAGTCGCATTCCGCTCAAACGATGCCCAACGTGCCGCCTTCGTGAAAAATAGGCGCACTGGGCAGGAGTTCCTTTGTGCTGCTGCGCCCTTTCTTCTATAGTGGCAGCATGAATACGAACAAACAAAATCCCTATCGCGCGAATTCGACGCAGGGGCCCGCTCGACAAGGTGGGTTCGTTCCTGCGCGCCCTGCGCAACCTCGCCATGCGGCAAATCCCTATTCCGCCAACGCTTGTGGTGCGGTGCGGCCCTCGACGCAAAACGCCGCCGACTATTCCCGTGCCAACTACGGTTCGAATATGGGCGGGGGCAAGCACGGCCGCGGCGGCAAACATGGAGGTTCGGGAAAGAGCCGCGTGTGGACAATCGTCCTCATCGTTGCCGCGATTGTGCTTGCGATTTCGCTCGGCGTGCTTGGCGTTATTGGCTATGGCTATTGGCATGGCACGAAGGTCTACGATGGTATTTCCGCGACATCGGGCTTGGCGAAAGAGGAAACCGCGCTCGCCGATATGACGGTGAACTGGGATGCGCTGCGCGAGCAGAACGAAGACATCGTTGGATGGGTATACATGCCGGGCACGAGCATTGACTACCCTATTGTGCAGGGCGAAAACGACGAGGAATACCTGCAGAAAGACTTCACGGGCAGCACGAGCGGCCTGGTGCACAAGGGTACTATTTTCCTTTCCGCCGATAATGCGGGCGATTTCTCCGATTCGAACAGCTTCATCTATGGCCACAACATGAATGACGAAACCATGTTTGCTCACATTCTGGCCATGACCGATCAGGCGACGTTTGATGCAGCGCGCACGTTCTATATTTTGACGCCTACGCAGAACTACCGCTGCCGCACCTATGCGCTCGATGTTGTGAAGAATACGGAAACGAACATCTTACAGCCGAATTTCGCCGATGAAGCGGCCATGCGCTCATATATGACGGCACGCATCAACGATTCCGCGGTAGGCGCACCGACCGATGTCGATTTGGCGTCGGTAGCGAAGCTGTTCACCCTCATCACGTGTGGCGACGACTACGCGAACACGCGCGCGGTGCTCTGCGGCGGCTGCGTTGAGCAGGCGGCGCCCGCGAACGCGGAATAAAGTCCTCGCGGCGCACGACTGAATACTAGAGGTAACCGGAAGTAGTTCCTCATTGAAAAGGCGGGCATTAGTCAAAACAACCCCGCCTTTTGTATATCTATTGACCGCCCCTCGACCACTCACCCGTTGGTTTCGTTTGTGTATACGTGCTTTTCAGCCCCACGGCGTGCGCGCGATGGTACCATGCGAGTATCTGGCCAATTTTGGCCAAGCATCGAGCGTGTTCGAACATTTCCGACAAGGGGGAATACCGGGTGGCAACGTCAATCTTTCCCGGCGAGAAGCCAGATCGGCTTGAAGAAGAGTGCGCGGTGTTTGGAGTGTACTCCACCACCGACGATGTCGCGAGGCTGACCTGCTTTGGCTTGCAGGCCCTGCAGCATCGCGGCCAAGAAAGCGCCGGCATTGCGGTGGGCGATGGCGACACCGTGACGGTTACGAAAGACTTGGGCTTGGTTACCCAGGTGTTCAATGAAAGCGCGCTCGCTGCGTTGCGCGGCGAAGTGGCTGTGGGCCATTGCCGTTACTCCACGAGTGGCGGCATGGGCAACTGGACAAGCGCCCAGCCCCATATGTCGGCCATCGACGAGGTGCTCATCGCGCTTGCGCACAATGGCACGCTTGTGAACACGAACCGCATTCGCGCCGACCTTATTAGCAAGGGCGTCGAGTTCCGCAGCAACACCGACTCGGAAGTCGCGTGCCAGGTCATTGGCTATTACACGCGCGAAACCCATCATCTTACCGAGGGCATCAAAACTGCCATGGAGATGATTGACGGCGCCTACGCCATGGTGCTCGCGAGCCCCACGGCGCTCTATGCGTTCCGCGACCCGCACGGCATTCGTCCGCTGTGCTTGGGCAAGCTTCCCGACGATCGCGGCTGGGTCGTTTCCAGCGAAACTTGCGGCCTCGATATCGTGGGCGCGGAATTCGTGCGCGATGTGCGCCCGGGCGAAATCATCCGCATCAACGATACGGGCATTTCGACGCTGCAGGCCATCGAGCCTCAAGAGCCGCGCGGCTGCATTTTCGAATACGTCTATTTCGCGCGCCCCGACTCGGTTATCGATGGGCAAAGCGTCTACCAGGCTCGTCGCAACATGGGTCGCATTCTTGCACGTGAAGCTCCGGTCGAGGCCGATCTGGTGCTCGGCGTGCCCGACTCGGGCGTGCCCGGTGCGCTTGGCTACTCTGAAGCGAGCGGCATCGAATTCACCGACGGCATCGTGAAGAACCGCTACGTCGGCCGCACGTTCATTCAGCCCACGCAGGAAATGCGCCAAATGGGCATTCGCATCAAGCTCAACCCGCTGCCGAGCGTCATCGCGGGCAAGCGTCTGGTGGTCATCGACGACTCCATCGTGCGCGGCAACACGTCGAAGAAGCTCGTCGACATGCTTCGTTCGGCCGGCGCGGCGGAAATCCATTTCCGCATCGTGAGCCCCGAGGTTATGTGGCCATGCTTCTATGGCATCGACACCGCCAACCAAGACCAGCTCATCGCCGCAAACATGACCAACGAGGAAATGTGCGAGTTCATCGGCTGCGATTCGCTCGAGTTCATCTCGCTCGACGGCTTGCGCGAAGCCGTGGGCGATGCGCACAGCAAAACGTTCTGCGAGGCATGCTTCACGGGCGAATATCCCGTTGCGCTGCCCGATTCCATCACGAAGAACGCGTTTTTGAAGAAGAGCTAATCTGTTGCGCCCGCGCTCCTATCCAGGTGCGGGCGCTTCCGGTTTTCGATGGGGCAAGGGGCTTTCCCTTTGTCCCGCTTTTATTTCAGATGCAAGAGACATTGCATGAGGTTGAAAATGGGGAAGGGAATTGCCTCTTCGCCCGTCAATGAATAGACAGGAGTCTTACCCATGGCAGAAATCACTTACGCCGACGCGGGCGTCGACATCGAAGAGGGCGCGGCAGCGGTCGACGCCATTAAAGACGCCGTGCATTCCACGTATCGTCCCGAGGTCGTGGGCGATATCGGAGGCTTCGGCGGCTTGTTCTCTGCGGCGGCATTCAAGGGCATGGAAGAGCCGCTTATGGTTTCGGGCACCGACGGCGTGGGCACGAAGCTCAAGGTCGCCCAGCTCATCGGCAAGCATGACACCGTGGGCATCGACCTGGTCGCTATGTGCGTGAACGACATTCTGGCGTGCGGTGCCGAGCCCCTGTTCTTCCTGGACTACATCGCCATTGGCAAGCTGAAGAAGGAGCATGTCGCCAAGGTTGTGGGCGGCATCGCGGAAGGCTGCCGTCAGGCGGGCTGCGCGCTTATCGGCGGCGAGATGGCCGAGCATCCCGGCGTTATGGATCCCGACGATTACGACCTGTCGGGCTTCACCGTGGGCGTTGTCGATCGCCCGAAGATGATCGGCCCCGACGACGTCGTGGAGGGCGACGTGCTCGTGGGCTTGCGTTCGAGCGGCTTCCATTCCAACGGCTACTCGCTCGTGCGCAAGGTGTTCGTAGAGGGCAAAACCGCCGAAGAGCTCGCGGCTCCCGTAGCCGAGCTCAATGGCGAAACGCTTGGCGACGCCCTTATCGCCCCCACCCGTATTTACGTGAAGCCCGTGCTCAATTGCCTTCGCAACTTGCCGGGCGACGTGCATGCCCTGGCGCACATCACGGGCGGCGGCATTACTGAAAACCTCAACCGCGCGCTTCCTGAAACCATGGATGCCCTGGTCAATAAAGGTGCATGGGAAGTTCCCGCCATCATCAAGATGGGCATCGAGGCCGCCGGCCTTACCGAGGAGCAGGCGCTCAAGACCTTCAACATGGGTATTGGCATGGTGCTCATCGTCGACGCGGCGCGTGTCGACGCCGTGATGGATGAGCTGGCGAAGTCGGGCGAAGAGCCGGTCGTCATCGGCAAAATCGTCGAAGGCACTGGTGTGGTTCGTTACGCCGAATAAAGCAAAGGAGCGGGTCGGGAAAAGCCTGGCCCGCTTTCTGTTTTCGGTCTGCTCGCTCGGTCCGACGAGGCGCCTGGAAGGGGCCGCTCGGGCCGCAGCGGGCTGTCGTTCGCGTCTGGCGTCCGGGGTTTCTCGGAAAACCTTGCTGCGGCTACCGCTTCGCTCCTTTGGGGTTTCGCCATGTGCTCGCCTGGTTGCGTTTCATTTTGAAAAGAAGAACGAACATGAGCGCAGGTGGTCTCGCGCAAGCCCGCTCGAGCGCGGCGGGGGCGAAACGTTGCGGGCGCCGAGCAGCGCGGCTTTTATTTGCACCTGGAAAGGATTTGAATATGACTCAACCTTTGAAAATCGGCGTTTTGCTTTCTGGTTCAGGCACGAATCTGCAGGCGCTCATTGACGACATCGCTGCGGGCACGCTGAATGCGGAAATCGTTCAGGTGGTTTCTTCGCGCCCCGACGCGTATGGAATTGAACGCGCGCAGGCTGCGGGTATTCCGGTGCTTGTCATGAACAAAACGCTGTATGCTGACGCGGAAGCCGCCGATGCTCAAATTGTCGAAGCGCTGCAGGCTGCTGGCGCCGAATACATCGTTATGGCTGGTTACATGCGCAAGGTAACTCCGGTTATGCTGCGCGCATTCCCGAATCGCGTGTTGAATTTGCACCCTGCGCTGCTGCCTTCGTTCAAGGGTGCGCATGCTATTCGCGATGCTTTCGAGGCGGGCGTGAAGGTAACGGGCGTGACCGTGCATTTCGCCAATGAAGATTACGACAAGGGCCCCATCGTCGCGCAACGTGCGGTTGAGGTCGCGGAAAACGACACGCTCGAGACGCTCGAGGCGAAGATCCACGAGGTCGAACATGCGCTGTATCCGCAGGCCGTGCAGCTGATTGCTGAAGGGCTCGTATCGGTCGACGAAGAATCGGGCCGCGTGCATATCGCGTAGCAGGGGTTTTGTTCGATTGGGGTAAGTCATATATGCTTTTCGGTCCAGAGGAATCTTTGGCAGAGTGCCAAACGATTGAATTTAAGGAAGCTTCGGTCTGCCTTCCCGATGATGTATGGGAGACGTATTCTGCATTTGCAAATACGGAAGGAGGGAAAATCGTTCTGGGGATAGCAGAGCCATCTCCGGGCGTTTTCAAAGTTGAGGGAGTTGGCGATGCACGTACTGTCATGAGACAGTTTTGGGAAAACGTTCGCAATCCACAGCGTGTTGAGAATGATGTGATGCTTCCCGATGGAGTTTCGATTGATTGTAGCTATGGGGTTGACCTGGTTGTTGTCAATGTCCCTAGGGCCGAAAGGCATATGCGTCCGGTCCGTGTGTATGACAAGAAAATGAAGTCGTTCGTTGCGTTTGTACGTCGAGACGTTATCGACACACGCTGCAATGATTTCGAGATGCGCCTACTCGAATACGACGCTCTTCCCGCGGCGGATAGGCGCGCTATTGAAGAACTCGATATTTCCGCTTTAGATGGGAATACGATTGCTTCATACCGTCAGCTTTTTAATGGTAATAAGCCCGGGCATCCGTGGAGTCTGGAGAGCGATGCTGACTTCCTTTATAGAATCGGCGCGCTAGCTGTTAAGTGCCAAGACGTTGTTTACATCCGCGGGTGACAAATAGGGAGGGTTCCCGCATGCTGTGAGTTGTCTAGATTCATAGC
>JABLTK010051070.1_pt1 | contig 12036 bp, 17 predicted proteins | sample 7160131 | NCBI WGS metagenome assembly JABLTK01 (sample SAMN14651221, study PRJNA627086) | human gut metagenome | isolation source: feces | host: Homo sapiens
GTAACATCCCCAACAGGTGAGTGAAAAATTATGGTATTAAGACTAGTTTCACTCAGGAAGTACTTTTGAAAATCGTGAACGGGTACATCAAGAATCGTTATGATTTCTTCTATCTTCCGATCGACTTTCATACTCAGTGCAATCTAGGTTATTGCTATATCAATGTAGTGGATGTAGCTACGGTTCTCGATCTCTACAATAATGTAATTTTGATCTCCTCCTCCTTATCTAGTTTCATAACAAACACTGGCCTAATACTCCTTCACAGAAAACATGTCAGATTTGTTATGCTCGCATTCAGGTTGGAATGATGATGGTGAGTGAGTCTTAGGGAATGGATCAGATGCTGGAGCATAGTAAAGATTGGGCTGTCATGCATTTACCAGAGCAGTTCCGTCCTTTGTTCTATGAACGTACTGTTGAAGTAGTTGATGGAAAGGAACAAGTTGTGATGAAGAGATTGTCTCCGGATATGGAGATGCGCATGAGATAAGGCTCCTTCGAAATGGGGCTTATTTTCGTATTTTGATTTCTTCTTTTTGAGTTTTCATTCAATTTGTTTGTTGGAAAGATGGGTAGATGTCAATTTGATGTGATTACTAGTTGATCATCTTGTATTTGCCAAGTTTGTTTCGACGCTGTGAATGTTATTTCAATACTATCAACTCACTCCACCTGATTGTCAACCATGATGCCGCTTTTTGCTTCGTTCTGATTTACACTGTTCTGATGCAAAGATTTGTTGCACGATCCATTTTCAAAAGAAGTTTGTCTGGTTTGCTATCCTATAGGAACATGACCACTAGTGGCCTTCAAAGTGAAACTGATTGAAGATGAATTCACAACTGAGGAGTATGATATATTTGCAGAAGAAGGAGAGAATCTGTTATCAGCAATAACGAATCATGACATCGCAATCCATTGTATCTTTCATTGTTACATTGATGAACAGCGTTCTGTGGAGGTCACTGCATATGTGGAGCATGTGTTCTGAAGGTCTCACCAACCCTCGACAACCAATTAACAAAATCCGAACAGGAAATTGCTCGTCTAAAGGCTGTTCATCGAATGGAGTCCCAGTGAGCAGAGAGAGATGGAATAACCGACTAGGATACATCTAGCGTGTCAGACGAAGGTAGTCCCTCAGATGAACGGAGAAAGAATCGAGGTTAACTATAGTGAAGACTGTATTGTTTGTAAACTGAACATAGCAAAACCGCGGTTTCCATTGATTAGTTTTGATTACTCATTTTTCAATCATGTTTGGATTTGGGAAACGTATAAATGTCAATGATCTGCGAATGTTTTGTATTCGGGGACAGGAACGAATTAATCTGGTATCTCTCCTTTACTTTACTTATTCAAAGGCTGTGCAGAGAAGGAATGCAGAGATTGCTAAATTGACTTCGAGCATAGTAGACCGTTATCAGAAGGGTGAAGTAGAATTAGCAAAGATTCAGGTTAGAGTAATGGTGAGTTCTCATTCCTAGGTTGAGGGACTCTATAACGAGAAGAAGATGGTATTTGTCTTGCAACTCCTTCAAGTGTATCTTACCACAATTGAGAGTCGTATAGATGTAATTCAAACAGAAAAGAATGTTCCTGCTAATATGGAAACTTGTATAGGTTCCATTCTGGCATGTCGAGGAAAAATGGAAGTTGATGAATTGGGCCCAGTAATAACCTGATTAAAATGCTGCTAATTCATAGATATGTGATATTCTTGAAAAGAAGTATGCCGATGCAATTCCTATGTTGAAGAACTGTTGTGATAATCGTATTTCGACTCGTTTGATCCCTTCAATTCCAACAACTACGGAGATTGACTCATTGTTATCTGAGATTCTCAGTCGACGAGGAATCACTTACAGTATGAGTAGTACATGTATGTTATCATAGTACCTGCTACAGAAGCCCCCATTCCACCAGTTCTCCCCATCGAAGGAGCTAGTTCAGTGCCAACGTTTGGTCAGGCTCCTCAGGCTCCAGTAGATCCTTCGCTACCAACACCTGCTCCTCCAATGGTTCCTTTCATGTCAACTCCTGCTCCTCCAGAAGTTCCTTCATTTTCAACACCTGCTCCTCCAGCGGTTCCTACGCTGTCAACACCTCCTCCAACAGTGACTCAAGTCCCACCTGTACAACCATCGAATGGACCTTCTTCGTTCAATCAGAGTGGTTTCAATGTGTTCCCAACATTATATTGTGTTTGTCCAGTAACAGATTCACACCACAAAAATGTATTTCAACTCAGTTGGTAACGTACCAACATACTTCAACATTTTTTCACAAGCATTCTGTGCATTCTCATCAGTCTCCGATAACACAAACAATTCATAACCGCTTATCGCAGTTAGGTCCTCTTTCTCCAAATCCACAAATACTGGACTATTCAACAGACATACCATAGAAGACTTAGATCTCTGTGACTTCTCCTGTTCGATCACATTCTCATCAATTTCCAATCCATTACGATGATCATCCAATTGCTTCCTAACAGAATCGATGGGGAAGTATTTCCATGTCCTATTACACAATAGTTGGGATCCCTTGAACTGTGCCTTGTAACGCATTCGAGGACATTCATGTACATACAAACCCAAAGAGTAAACAGATTTGTGCATCTACAAAATCAGGAGGATTTATGCAACTCCACTTCTCGACACAATTCAATTTCTTTCAAAGCGGCAAGAATTCCAATCGATAATGCTTTGAACGGTGTCTTGTAAAGGAAGTACACAGAAGACTAAGATTCACTCATTAACAAATACCTCACAATGGTGGAAGGGAGAATATCAAGAACTGAACAAGCAATCAATTCATCATCAATATACCAATTCCACCAAAAGGTTCCCAACTTGTTATCATTGTCCTGTTCCATGCGGGATTCACCAAGAAAAAAAGAGAAACTATTGTACTCCATTTCGTCTTCATTCTCATTAAATTCATCCTTCTGGAACTCTTTGTATAAATTAAACATCTCTTGCGAAGGATTCTTAGTGGCTGGTACCAATTCCGTCCGAAAAGAGTGCGGTTTCAACTCAGTTGACTTCTCCAACTTGGTTCCATTCAATACGAATTCCCCACGAAGAAAACGTTCAAAACGATTCAACACCTAAAACAGAAAGAACAGAGTGGACATACTCTACGATGTGACCGACTTGTTTGAAATTTCTCTATCGGGAGAATAATGGTACGGAGAGTACATCCAGTATCACCATACTCCGGCTGTAGATACAAAAGATCTCCACAACGCCTCCATCCCGTGAGCATCAATTCTACAAGTAAACAAAACAGAAAGAAAGTACTTTCATAATCAGAACAAGGCATAGATTCAAAGTATATATTAAGTCTACTGGTTATAGCTATATATCTGAATTACTTTGATGTGGTTTCATTGTGGCAATATCCACAATCATCGTTGGATTCACCCAATAACTATCTGTTACATAAACATAATATTCAAAACGTGAAGTATACAGATATTGTTTTCAGACATCTTGAAGAATAATGATGGAATTAGGAATGACGAAACAAACACTCATTCTAAATATTCATTTGTTTTACTTGCTCTTCTCCAACAGTTTCCTTTAGTTTCTTAACATAGGGAGCCAAGTACTCCTCTAAAGTTCCATCTACTTGTTTCTTTCCAGATTTGTAAACCTCTGTTTGCGCTTTTAAATAGTCCAGAATCTGTTCTTGAAAGAAGTGCTGCTTTCTCCGAAAATTCGGAATCAAATCAACACAGGTATAATCAAAAGGAGGGAATGATGTTAATTGTGTTTGGTACTTGAATGAAATTAACGTAATCTGGTATATCAGAAAAGTACAATCACTCAAATTCACACATGATTGATCGAACGAAGATTCTCCCTCCACTTCATCTTAATGTCATTTCTTAGTTCAATCCTTACTAATCAAAAATAGAAGAAGAATATCGCGAATCGATTGTAATAACCGTTCTCGTATCTTCATCTGACTACAAATCAGGAACATCAAGAATTGTTACCACTCCAGCGTAATAACCTCTTTCACTACAGTATGAAGAAGCTTTGTAACATCATATGCACGTTTTGAAATCTACCCTTCACCCATCTATGCCAATGCTCACCACAACCCTAGTATAAGAATTCAATTTCTTTGCAATAAAGTTTTCATCTGATACTTCAAATCCATATTCACCATTATCATCTTCATGAACATCATATTGAATCCACTCTGATTCAGATCGCAGTAGAACCTCTCGACAAGAACCAAGAATCGATTCAATGTGGCTTTCACACCAATGTTCCTCTAATTGCGAAAGACAATCCCGAATGGGATGATGGTCCTCCTCCACAAAATGCCGTTCTTGAAGTGTAGCTTCAATTTCCAATGCCTATTAGTTACATACAGTGAAAAGAGCAACAGGTCGCAAACTCTCTCGAGTTTGTGTAATTTCAACAATCGTTGTAGGAAGAGAAAGTTGAATCTGACGGAGAATCTCTGTCTCTAGTGGTTCGTAAATGCATTCTTGGAATGGTTCAATAAGAGAAGAATCGAGATAGAAGAAGTGATCCAGAAGGAAGAGAAGCATTTGCAATGTGGTGGCATATCGCGATGAAGTGGTTTGATTTGTCAAAACTTTCAATTCATTCTCACCCACAACCAATTCCGAAGGAGACATCAGATTCTGTTTGATGAAATGAGCGAATTCGAGAAGAACAGGATTGAGAACTTCTTCCGTAAGATCCAGTATATGTAACATTTGAAGAAGCGAACGAAGAGTGGAATCATTCTGAATCACCAGGGAGGATGGAGAAATGTGAATACATGAATGAAGTTGCTGAGAGAGAAGATTTTGAACACGCACAAATTTCCGGTTGGTTGCTCGTTGCAAAAGAGAAATCAGTTGATCATTCGCATGCTCTTGTTGCTGCAGAGTTTTTAAACTAGCACGATTGGATACAATTGTATTCACTGCACTCTGTAGATCACCGTTTGATAACGACAATTCGATTGCCAAACAACCTTCATACACAGTTCGATATTCAGATACTGCAGATAATAGAATGGAAGCATTTTCCAGCCGTTTCAAAATAGAATTATGTCGAGCCACTAACTCACTCGCATTAGCACTTTTCTTTAGCTACATTGGATTCGCTCAAAACTATCGTACTTCCTCTTTTGCCACTTCAGATACACGTGAAAACTCATTTTGAAGCTTCATATACTCAAGCATAACAGAATCAGGATTCTGACAAGATCGATGAAATTTCTCATAACACTGTTTAATCACAGCTTCAAAAGCAATCGAAAGAATAAGAAATGAAACAAAACGATACTTTGTTCGTCGTAATCTCCTTCTCCATGGAATTAACAATCTCCTCTAACGTTTTCAACGCATCTTCCTGTTCCTCCATTTGAAATAAACAAGCAACTCAAAGTGGCCAAAAAAGGCATGATTTTCTTGATAACAGAACTCATAAGAATACACCCATACTGACCATCAGATTCATTTCTAATGAATTCTATTGTAGCGATGAAGTGGATTTGATAAGATTAGGCAATCCGATGTGATTTCGTAAGTTTCATTGCGGATGAACTCGAAATGGATGCAGATATGAATTTACTATCATCATTGCGGAATGGTGTTGTAAGGAATAGAAAAGGGGGTTCAAGGTAGATTCTGTGTTCACTTTTCAAAAAATTGGTTCCTGATATGCATCTTCCCAAATGGTTCGCAGTTCCAGGTGAGATATAGAGAGAAGGATTGAAACTAGGTGACGTTTTAACGCTTCAGAATTGTAACATAACTTCCTTTGCATCTGGCTGTCGACAACTAGGAGTCAGTGAAGATAAGATCATATCCATTCATCTCTTCTCAAATGGTACTGTAGGTTTAAATAATATCCATCATTGCTAGGTTGAAGATCTACTTGATTGTTGCATGGCTTTTTTGCGTGTAGTATTGAATCGAAGTATAGTGAATGACCTTACAATTCAGAATTTGCGGTCACTAGGTAATGATTGAATGAATGGTTTATGAATAGTAACGAATTATGATAAATGGAAAAGTGCAGAACCGAAACCGTCTTCGTACTCTTATACTCCTCGTATCACACAAGGTTCACCATTCAGTCCTAATCGAAGGAAGAATTCAAAAATGGTAACAGAGGAAGAGAGGGAATTGTTACGAATCCAATTGAAACAAGAATTGGAGAAAGAAGAGTCTTCCCAAATTGCTGAATCTGCAACAGAAACAGTTGTTTCCGAAGTGGACAAGGACATCACATGTTCAGACAACTCGAATGAGGAATTTGGTCTCCCTTCGATTATTGATGATCCTCCCTCCATTGAACGATTTGAATTGATGAAAATATTAGTGGAATTAGAAGAACAGTGGAAACAGGAGAAACCGAAAGTAGCTCCCCGTCAAGTATCCTCACCTCGAATACATTCGGTTCCTCGTCCTACATCTCGTCTTATTGGCTCTGTCAAGTCATCAGTACCAAACCCATCCTCACTACAAGGCAAGGGGTTGAGTGCTCAGATCAAGTCATCCACTGTTCAGTCTCAAAGCAAGTCACTCAATGCTCAGACCAAATCACCTAGCAAAGTCAAACCATCCACCACTCAGAATAAACTGCCTACGACTCAGAATAGATTACCTTCCATTCAATCACACTTGCCTTATTCGTCTCAGCAAGCAGGTATGAAGAGTCGATATCTGGCAGCATCTCAAACCCTCCCACGAACCACCAAACCAACACTTATCTCACAAAAGCCCGTTCAAGAGAAGAATTTAACACAGAACCGATCCAGATCACCTCAATTCAGTCCTGTTCAGAATCCGAGAATCTCACTATCCACACAATTCCAACCGTTTGATAGTAGTTGAAATCGAGTTGAATAACTTCCAGTGGTGATAAAACAAGGTCGATCGAAACTGCCATTACCAATGGTAGAACGATATCCAATGCTTCAGAGTCTGTCGACACGTAATAGCTTAGTTGAAAGAGTTGATAAACCCGAAGTAAGAGTGATAAACTAGACTGACAAGTAGTATGAGAAGAACTCCAGGATCCCTATTCCTCGAGTATGTGAGTTACAATGAGTCAATGAATAGAGAACCATAGATGCTTCGATGATGCTACATTCACTTAAGATGGATACAATTTGATGGTTAGTGTTTCTTTACAAACAAAGGAGGATCGCATCGCTCCAATCACTGCAACAAACGCAACACTCATTGCCGTTACCAATAAACCCACAGTTTGAAGTGTCTCTATGATTCAACTCCTTTACTCATCCCTACGACGTCTAACTCTGGGTTCTTCATTCTTCATTCGCACCATTGAACTACGTCAAGAGACAGATGGGAAATCAACTCGCTAGAAATATCAATACCTTCTTTCTGCGCTCTTTTCAACGCACTTGAAGGAGGAATCGAGATATAGAAGTACTGTGTGTCACCTACTATCAATCATTCTAATCATCTCCTACGGATGATCTTCTCAAGTGGAAGAGACTGAGAACCTAATGTCTAGAGAGAATCAAAATACAACAAAACAAACGTTCAGAATCGAGTACACAGCAGATCGATCCTCGGCAGATGACAACAACTCTGACTTAAAATGCAAAACAACCTTGAAATCATTAGCAAAACAAATTAAAACAGAAGAAGCAACATAAAGAGAAAGGATCGGATGAAGTAACATCACGTCAAACAAACGAGCCACTTCATAAATTGAAGATAAGGAGTGTGAGAATCTAAATGAGATAATCAGAATAAATTCGTACAAGGTCAAAATCCATGGAAGAATCACCACAGGTATCTTATCCTACAATCAATTGAATGAACAAAATCTACTGGATTCTTCAAAACTGGAATCAATTCAGGACATCGAAGATTCAAAATTGGATACACCAATTGGAGTAATTTTTCGACTTCGGTAAGATTTGGAGTCATGAAATCTCTACTATATCACTACAACGACACAATTAAACTTCAAATAGGATTCCATCAACTGTTTCATAATAGTGTATGTCCAATTGAGATTAAATTTGCTGTAGATCATAAGAAACTCAACGATGTCATGAAATCCTTGATAATAGTGCATTGACGGGTGTTCGATTAGTAGAGATCGAATCAAAATTGTCAAATCTCTTCGATGCACTATCCTAGAAATGAAACAAACCATACAGAGACAACAAGTCTTCATTACTCATCTTCTTCGATTCTTTAAAATGTCTACAAATGACGCATATTCATACTTCCTCACACAAAACTACGATTCACATCTACTTCAATCTGATGATCATCACGATAGGCTTCTTCATAGGCTATTCATCATTTCTAATCATTGAAATAACTTGGACATTGAAGAATATTCTCTGGATCTGCTCCAATGAACAAAAGCCATGCCACCTTCCTCACTTGAAACGTCATTAATCCTTTCTATACCAATCAGATCTACAGACAATCAAACACTTCTAACCACACTCTGTTCTTAAGGAAGGCAATATCGGGCTATCACTTCACTTCGTCTTTTCATTCTTACAGGATTACACTTGACAGCATCTAAAAGTTTCTTTTCCTCCTTTTTCCGATAGTCTTCCATCCAAATAAAGAATTATATAACCATGTCTGTTGTCAAGAAAGAAATGATGATGTACTGTTTTGATGTCATCATCAACCGTCTTTCAGGATATCCCCTTGCTACACCGGAGTTTGACACATCGTTAAAATAGTTGGTTAATCTAGACTCTGTTATGTTGTAGTGGCATTTTTGTAACCTTCCACAAGGTCAAAGGAACAAAGAAATCACTTCGAGGATGTATTGGCTGCTTGGCTCCAATCTCCTTAGAGAATATGCGAACATATGCACTGTACAGGTAGTCTTTGGATTGTAGTATTTCTAGTTAGTGCTTTTAGAGATGACCGATTCCGTCCGGTAATGTTGGAAGAAGTGCCTCATCTCGAATGCGAAGTATCTCTACTTCATTCCTTTGAAAAGGCTCGAAATCCTTTGGATTGGGAAGTGGGTAAACACGGCATTATGATCGATTTCGAGGTCGAAGACCAATCTTTCAGTGCTACATTCCTTCCTGAAGTCGCTTCTGAAGAGGGTTGGGACCAATTGACAACCTTGAAGTATCTGGTTGCAAAAGCAGGATATTTCTTCACCGAGTACGGAATAGATCTATTGAATGATGTATAGTCAATTGTTGGATTCGATTGAACTGACTCGTTATCAAACTGAAAAAGGATTCTTATCGTTTGACGAATATGTTCAAATGACCAAAGATAGAAATCGTGATGTTACAGAGTTGTTGAAGGATCGAGGTATTGACTTGGATTAGTAGTCATGTTTGTTGTTTAACCATCTTGAGTGTAATGAATCATTATAGAGTTATTGAAACGATAGTAGATCGATCCTAGTGAGTGGGATGTCCTCTCATTGATAGTACTGACTCCCGCGGGAATTCCTTCTCGATCATTCTCAACAATCACAGCAAGATGACTGATGAAACAATCCCTTTTGTACAATTAATCCAATGTTCTAACCTAGAATCATGTCGCTATCATCATGGATGGGAATCGGAGATGGGCAAAGAAACATGGCTTAGATGTGATAGAAGGGCATAAAAAGGGATCTGAAGTGTTTCGAGAGTCTGTTAAATGGTGCTGTGAACTTGGAATTAAAGAATACACAGTTTACGCCTTCTCGTGTGAGAACTGGAACCGAACAGAGCGAGAGGTTCTTGCTGAAATGATGAATGATGGGATAGGTGAGCGATTTGATGTCATTGTTTGCTCTTTACACAGATGAAGTGATCAAAACAATGAAAAATGATAAAGAAAGTATATACAATCAAGTACGACTACGGTTTATTGGGAGACATATCCTTGATGATTTAAGTCTGGTTAATCTTCATTCTCAAGCGATCGTTTATCGAGGGAATTGCTCCAGAAGATGGAAAAGCTGGAGAAGGAATCAAAGAACAATTCTTTGCTCCTTGTGAATGTCTGTTTAGATTACAGTGGTCAGTGGGACATCGCTCAGAGTTGTATGAAAATCGTGCAGAATACCCGAATGCAGTGTCTTTTAGATGAAACTCCTTCTATAAGTACAGTGGAAGAAATGGCAAATCAAATCGCAGCCAATCTTTCAACTGGTGATTCTCCTGTAGATGTTGTAATTCGAACGGGAGGGGAACATCGCATTAGCAATTTCCTTCTTTGGCAGATTTCCTATGCTGAAATCTTTGTGGTAGATTCATTTTGGCCAGATTTCACTTGTGTTGAACTACGAAAAGCTCTTATGGAAATTGCTCGTAGGAATCGTCGTTTTGGGAAATAGAATGTTTGTTGATAAAATCAAACGTTCTTGACAATACTCATACACAATCAATGGATCCTATCATTTGCTATGAATACTGCTTGAAAGAAAGGATTGTAAAAGCTGTGGATTGTTAGAGAAGCCGAAACACATGAGAATTAGATTTTGAATCTATTGATGTCCTTTCGAGTTTAAAGTCCGATGACGAGTTGAAAACAATGATTACATTACGGAGACTGTTCTATCAAGCCGATAAAGATGTCTTGACTCACTGTGTTCCTTAATCTCTAGATTTCTACATTAAATTCCAAAGGTGACTTTAAAAAGGTGTTCGAAGATATTTCTGTGCTAGTAGGACTTGTTCCTGCATGGATTCATACTAGTATAACCAAGCTGACCATTCTACAGTTGATACAGAGTATTTCTGGAGCTGTGTACGAGATATTATTGTTGTTCGTTCGTTTGGGTGAATGGACTTTAGGCTGTTTCTTTTCAGGCTTCGAAGAACGAAGATACATTAAAGGATATTCTCTCTGTTCTTTTTGATCATAGTAAGAGTGAAAGAAGACATGCATGTCTAGATACAGAGTCTTCGGGATACAACCAGTACATTACTCTTCTGTTGAACAAAAACAAGGATAATGAAGAGGTTTTTTCATTACTGTGCGTTCATGACTAGAGATCTACCCTTTTGGATTTACTTACTATTGAAAAGAAGAAGCGAAAGGTTTCTGAAATGATTGAAAGAATGGAGGATCTAACTTGTGGTTTGTGCATTCTTGAAAAGGTGTTAACATGATGGAGTTGTTATGTTTAGAAATGCCGATGCAAAGTTTCAGAGGTTATTCAGAAGGTTCAACAAGGGTCTCCAGAGCATACGGTCGAAGCCAAGTACATGTTGACATCCTTGTTGATGCTAAGAGAACAAGTGAATCCTTCATCTGTGTCTGAAGATAGTTTCGTCGAAACAGTTTCGTTTCCTTCGATTTTAAAGCCAGTTAACAGCCATCCTCCTCAAGTTCAATACGAAGTACCTCGTTTATCAAAGAAACGAATACGTTGGACTCTTGAGGAGGAAGAACGGTTGATTAAGGGTGTGAATACGTATGGAGAAGGACGTTGGACTGATATTCGTCGTATCATGCATCTCACTTCGAGAACAAATGTTGAAATCAAAGTAAGAATGAAAAGAGTGTATGAGTGTAGGATAAATGGAGAAATTTGAAAAAGAAAGCTACCAAACAAACAAATGTTTAAAATCTCTTATTATCTTCTTGTTGCATACGACTCATCGTTAAGAATTCATTCTATCATATTCATAAGGATATATCAAGCTGCTTGACTGATGGAAGCAGAGCCAGACATTCCTCTCGATAATTAGGTTTCTCATATAGTGGAGTGTGTTCCAGATACAGTGTCTCCAATCTATAGCTCAATCACAATTCCCGAACATCACTTTCCATATTGCTTTGAAAGTGTCGACAACACACTTAATGATTCAAATGAGTCGATCTTGTTCTGGGATAACTAGATCAGAAAGGCAAATCACATCATACCCACAAAAACTCAACTGAAATGAACCCTTCAAATCCTATCGTATTTGTCAAGTAATTATGAGTCAAATCCAACGTGTTCACATTTGTAAGAGTATCAACTTCACTCATCTCTGTAATTCCATTATATGCCAAATATAACTCTTCTAACGATACCA
>JABLTK010033461.1_pt1 | contig 12031 bp, 7 predicted proteins | sample 7160131 | NCBI WGS metagenome assembly JABLTK01 (sample SAMN14651221, study PRJNA627086) | human gut metagenome | isolation source: feces | host: Homo sapiens
CGGAAATCAAAATCGCTCGCGCCCTCAACCGCCTTAAAGCCCGCGACCATGTAAACTGACCGCCGTTCGTCGCGGTACAGCGCCGTAGATGACAGCCGTAGATGACAGTTAATCCGTTAATCTTAAGAAACAGCCGAGCGCACCATTGCCCGGCTGTCCGTTTTAATATTTATATTTTTATAACGAATTACTTTTAATCCGAAATAATCGTTAAAAAAGAATAATACGAACTCCAACTCATCGCTGGTGTTCGTATTATTCCCTTCTGGCGGGACTAACAAAGTTCAGATTGAACTCTTTGTTAATAATAGATTTACTGAATTAATATTTCTTTCATGTCACGAATCGAGATGTTAAACTTAACTAAAAAACGCTCAATCTTAATTGATTGAGTGTTTTTTAAAAATTCGATTTTTAAGTACTTATTTTCGCGATGAAGTTGATATTCTCGCTGCCAAAGTGATACAAACCACAGACGAAAGGCAATTGAAATATGGAAATTTAACTAACTGAAAATAAAAAAGTTAAGCATTAAATCAATGCCTAACCGCAAATCGTATAAGAAAATAACAGCGTGGGTTCAAATCCCTTTTGCTATTCGCTTGTGATTTGAACCAGTATTTTGAGCATAAAAAAATGAACCCGAACTTTAACCTTTTTATGGGTTCAGTTGGGTTCATCTTGGCGGAGCGTTAGTAACGTAAATCGAATTTAGTTGTTATCGTGATTTGATTCATTTGAACTATCTTCGGCTTGAGTTAAGTTTTCTTTTTCTAATATTTCAATCGGTCCGACAAATTGTTCTAAGAACTTTTCTGCCAAATGACGGTCTAATTGATCATGAATTTTTTGATTTTCATAACTTCTTAAACAATTGTAGCATGATGGATCGCAATTACATGTTCTCATATTGTATAGCGCCGACATCAAGATTTTATACAATATTTCCCCGTTTTTAGTTACCAACCGACGAGAATGTCCCGCACCTCCGGGAACGGCATCGTATATTATTATCGAATAATGCATAATGTTGTCGGTTAGACGTTGGGATAAGCATGCCTTTATATCTCTGCGTTCAATATTCAAATCCTTCGCTATTGCGTTAAGAATTGCGTACATTACGGAAATCATTGTTTTGTAGTCGGATGTGTCACAAGAAAAGGTAATTTTAGCCACATCGGTGTTAAACACATGGTGCAGAGACCTTCGTTCTAATTTTCTTGAATTACAATTATATTGTCCAAATAAACTTTCGTGTGGTTTTTCCGTTTCTACAAATAATGCGCCTTGTTGCATTTGTCCTTCGATTTTTTTCTCACCGATACTTTCATCGGCGGCAACTGCATAGCCGCATAGCGGGCATACGTAGAAATTGGTTGAAGATTTTACCATAAGAGAGTCATTAGTCGTTGATTCGACTTTGACTTCAACCCCATTGAACGAAAAATAGTACTTATCTATCAATTTGGCTGATGTGTTGCCGATATAATAATCTTCCGAACGATAGTTTTTTTCTTGTTTTGTCATTGGAACATCTTTATCGTTTCGTTCTGCTACGAAACCGGATCGGGGTTCTATACTTTCGAAAAAATTGATAGGCTTAAGTTTCTTTCCGCATGAAATACAAGCAATGCCTTCTTTGGACGGAGGCACAACACTGTAATTGACGGTTTTACAGTCATCGTTATCGCAAACTGCTATATAGCCGGTGTGCCAGTCTTGTCGATTCGTGCCTATTGCTGCTTTTTTGATGTATCTACTGGTATACAGCCTGCCGTCTGCAATAACTTCAGATGACGGAGCATACTCGGCTATAGCAATTTGCAAATCTCTGCTTAATCTCAATTTTGCTATATTGTTTGCGGAGGAATTCTGATACAATTCAACCGTATCAACAGGGAATCCGTAACGAGGTAAAATATTCCCGCGTGCAAGGAATTCGATTAGTTTATTAGTGCTGTAATTTTTTAATTTGCGTTCACACTTAACAGCATCTTCGGAATTTTTTTCTCGTTGGAATTTCTTTATTAACTTTTCAAAATTTGCAATATTGCTTTCATATTCGGTGATTAGTTGTGTAAAAACTCCGTCTTCACCGCAAAAGCCATCAACCCAGTCGAAATTATCGATACCGATTCTACTATGCAAATTATCTATATCCGGTATAGATTTTTTTAGCAGCGCTCTTAGTCTTTCCGGATGAGTGCCTATCCAATCAATAAAAAGCTTGTACCCTTTTTGATTGATGAATTTTTCGGCATTATTGTGATTGTACAACTCCTCGTGCTCGGCAAAAAACATGCTAAGGGCAACTGCGTAAACATGTCTCCTTGCAATTTTTTCGTTATCAACCTTAAATAAAGGCGGCAAAATAATACCGCTTATCATTTTCTTCGGTTCTTTAAAAAACGATAAGTCGTGAGAGCTTAGTTTTGCAAAAGTCAAAGCAAATGCGGCAGAGTTTACACTTCTTCCGGCTCGTCCTGCTCTTTGAGCATAATTTGAAGGAAGAGGCGGAACATCTCTCAAAAATACGGTTTCCAAGTCACCGACATCGACACCCATTTCAAATGTGGTAGAACATGAAAGAGCGTTGATCTCTTTTTTGATAAACTGTTCTTGGTATTCGGCGCTTTCTTTTTTGCTCAATTGAGCGGTATGTTCTTTTATGAGCAACGGAGACATTCTCTCACTCATATAAAGCTTTGCGAAATGGTTGTTTTTTATAATTTCGTCAGACGAAATTTCTTTCAATTCGCCATTGCATCTAACGGACGGACATTTGCCGTCAAGATTGAATTGTGTTACCTTTCCGCATTTCTTGCATTTATACCAACGTGCGTGTTCATCTCCGCTTATTTTTATAGAAAAGTTTTTGGCTCTTAATACATAAGTCCCGTCTTTGTTAATGTCCTCCATACAATAAATATTTCCGTATTCGGCTTTTGTCAAATAGTCGAAATAGTCTTTTAGAAAACTTGCAGCTTCGGATTCGGGGATGCCTAAGGTTCTGCATACGTAATAAGTCTTATTGTTTTTGTAGAATTCGTCATTTTTGCCCGGCTTATTTCTCGGTGCAAACGAAGCCACCGTGATTCTTTTATTGTCAGGACTCTTTAAGTATGTAATAAACCTCTGTGATTGTGTATAAAAGATATATTCGCGATCGTTGTCATCGATATCGCTGTCATTGTCGGGATAAATTGCGCCAGATTTGACGATTTCGAAAACAAGCATATCTAATAGAGCTTCAACGCTGCGAGTGGATACTCCGTATTTTTCGGCAATTGAGGCAACTATTTCAGGCGTATTGCCCATGTAATGGAATTGAATTTGCCCCAAAGCAGTTAGCGAAGTAGAGGAATTGTATCTTGCAAGTTCGTTTAACAATGCAACCCAAGCATTTTTACGGCTGTTAACAGTCAGATTACTTTCATCCGAATTTGATTTTGCAAAACTCTTTTTAGAAGAATAGTAATTTGTAAGCAAAGTAACAAAATCGGAAACAGTGTAATTTTGATTTGCGATTTCTTTCTTTTTCTCTTCAATTATACGACAAATGCCTCTTCGTCTTAAAAACTCGCAATAACTTTTGCTTAAATAACATGCAAACTTTGCAGCCTCTTGTCTGCTGTCGGAAAACGCCAAGAACTGCCGACCTGTTCTTTTTGCGACTTTCTTATTGGACAGGGCAGCTTTTGCAAATATATTTTGTGTCGTGATTTTTGCGGTTTCCTCTTCGTATACTAATTCCGGCAATTCTTCATACAAAGATGTCGCCAAAACAGCTGTTGCGGCATCGTTTCCCAAATAGAACCGTCTATATGAACCGTTGCAACAATTCCCGCATCTTGCTCCGGATTTTAGAACTTTGGCTTTTACTACTTTTATATAGTTTTCCGTGCCGCAGTCGCAAGGAGGAATGTGTTGTTCTCCTTCCGCAACGATGCCTCCGCAATGAGGGCATAAATAGTAGTAGTCTTTTTTTAACGATTCGCCGGCATCAATAATTTCTTCATCAGACAAGTCATCATTGTCATCGTCTAAAAGATAAAAGTAATCGACTTTTTCTTCTTGTTTGCTAGTCTGAACTAAATGACGATTTTCGATTTTCCCAACTAATGCAATTCTTCCGCAATCGTCACAAAGTGCAATTTCAAAAACGGAATATTGTTTGCCAGCAGTATAGTATTGTTTTTGCCTATTCAAAAACAGTTTTTTATTTTGCCCTAAAGTAGAATAACATCCTTCAAGACTCCTGATAAAAAAATGATATCTCGCATCTAAAAGGGATTTGCCGTTTTTTTGCGCCCTTGTGCAAAGTGAAATAAAAGAAATTGCCGTTTCTTCGTCTATATTTAAGCATTGCTCTATTTCAGCTATCGTACACACATTTGAAATATTCATTCTTAAAGAACGATACAAATCCGAGCCAACAATAAAATCAAAGATCAGTTCGTTCTCATCTTTGCTTTTATCATATAATACTCCATATTTCCCTAATACATCGGCGACGATATTGCTTTCGTCTGCCAAGTTTTTGTATAGCCCAAGCGGATAATGTGTGGCATTAGAATTAGGTACAAACTTTTCACGTGTGGCTCTGATTATGTTTTCTTTGTTGAAATCTTCGCCACAAAGATTTTCAGCAAAAGTAATAATGTCATCATCTGCACTTGAGTCATTGCCCAACGTCGCACTTGTTAAAATGAATCTTGTTTTCTTTGTTGACGATATTCGAGCTTTGAGACGGCGTAACAGTATCGCCGTTTCAATTCCTGTTGCTCCGTTGTAAACATGAGCCTCATCAAGAACTACAAATCTAAAATCGGCATTAGAAAAAAGCACATCGTCCTTTGGCCTAAAGAGAAGATGCTCCAACATTGCATAATTGGTAAACAAAATGTTGGGTGGATTCTTTTTCATTTCATCTCTTGACAGTATTTCATTATCAAGGCGGTGTCTCAATTTTTCTATTTTTTCTTTCGCAAACATTGCTTCATAAACGGCAATCGCGCTTTCTTCATCGTTTTCGGTTCCTCCGTTGTATACACCGAAAGTAATATCCGGATAGTACATAAGTAGTTCTCGAATATTCTTCATTTGATCGTTCGCTAAAGCGTTCATCGGATAAATAAACAACGCTCGCACTCCCGGACCGAGAGTTCCTTCTTCCTGTTCGCGCAAAAGTTCGTTAATAACAGGTATCAAAAAACAGTTGGTTTTACCGCTTCCTGTACCGGTAGAAATAACGGCATTATTTCCCGAAACAATAGAATTGATAACTTGTTCTTGATGTAAATATAATTTTCTATCAACAGGCAATTTTCGTTTATATAGCTTGTTTTGCGGCTTTTCGCTTTCAAGGTTGAGAAACAGCGGCGAAAGCACTCCTTGGTCAACTAATTCTGCGATAGAATGCCCCGTTTCAAAAACATCTTTAATTTCCAAAAGAGGCCCTTTGGAAATATTTTTCCTCAACTCTTCAACAAATTGTTGTTGTAGATTTTCATCGCAAAAAGAGTAGCTTGTTGCTATGTAATCTATAAATTCGTTCTTTATGTTATTTGAAGCCTTTGCCGGATTAAACATCTTTGTCCTCCTGAGTTTTGAAAAAGTAATAGTTTATAGGTTTGTTTCCGTTTGCCATGTTAGACAGTTGGTTGTAATGATCCAAAAACAGTTCGCCCAAGAAGTCGTTAACATCATCGCTTTCAAGCCCTGCTACCATCCAGCACGTATTATTAGAGCGCAGTTCTATTCTTACCGGATTTGTTGTCTCGCATATACCATAGTCATTTTTCATGGTATTCAAATATATTTTTCTTCCATCGGGATGACGGAAATACATGGTTCCCGAATAATATATGCAATCTTCGATGTTTCCTATAAAATGTAATTTTTCAACATAAATTGTTTTCATGTACGACGAGGATATTGCATTATCCAGCATAACTTTGCTTATAACGATCGTTTTATTTTTGAACCGTAATTGATTTTCGTCCCCTATTACAATCGAGCGCCGATACAGTGATTCTGCTTTTTTGAAAATATTTTTAGGCGATGAGAAAATTTCTATCGTATAAAACCCATCTTCAATAGGACTTATATCAATTTCCATTGATTTTAAAGGCAGAGAAACGGATTTCAGTGTGTTGTTATATTTGTCACTTAATTTTAACGTAAACGCATCGTCAGGTCCTCCAATATATGTTGTTATTGGATTCCAAAGGAAATGGCGTTGAGCAAATAAAAAATATGGTGCGTCAACAAATTTTTCTTTAGTATGTATACATAGAAGTGGAAATGGCTTTTCTCCAACAATAGATAAGAGCACCATTGAACCATCATAACAATCTGTGTTTGAGTATATTTGTTGACCTATTTTGTAATGATTCAATCGATTCTCGGATTTTCCCAGAGGTTTGCAACTTGGCGTGATAAGAATGTTGTACGAAACGGATGTCGGAACGGACAATTCTAAAATCGAAGAATTGTTAAAAGTTTTATACCAACAGCCTTTTTCGTTAAAGCTATAATTCCAGTCTCCGTCATCGATTCTCCATTGTATTTTTGGAATGCTTAAAATAATTTCACCGTCGGCGATAGGAAGTTCAACTTCATTTTGTTTTATGTCAAATGAGGCGGAGTGGCTGAAAAGTTGCGTTGAAAAGCTGACGGTTCCCGTAACGGCATCTCCGTAGCATAGTATTCTTTTCTGTCGGCATGAATGAGTTGAAGGAAAAATCGTATTATGAAGTCCTATGCGATGCTAAACAGTTACAACAAAAGGCAGATGCGGTATTAATAATTTCTTTTATTGGTGACAAAAATAATAGATGTCGTAATGATTGGGTATACTATGAAAAACAATATTTGTTAGATAACGAGATGTTAAAATTCTATACTGAAATAGGGATGTTTAACGGGACAATGGACTACGATTTATACGAACAATTGTGTAGGAAGCTTCTTACTCCTAAAGTGGATTCATAAAAGTGATATATCAAAGTCGGATATTCGTAAATTGAATACCGGCTTTTTTTATTTAACAAAAAAGATATGTGAGAGAATAAGAAGAAATGTTCTTGTTTTTATTCCCCGTAATGCTATGGGTTCAAATCCCGTTTGCTACTCGGTAGAGATTTGAACCCGTATTTTGAGCATAAAAAAATGAACCCTAACTTTAACCTTTTTACGGGTTCAGTTGGGTTCATCTTGGCGGCACGGGTGCAAGTCAGATTGAACTATTGATAGGAAAAACGATGTGTTTTGTTGTTGAAATTCTTTATTTCAAAGCAATTTAACAAAACCATTGTACAATTCTTGATAACCTTGTCGCAATAAGTAATTGCGGCACAAACAAAGCCAGAACAGTGACAATTAAAATTTGCCATTGCTCCTATTCTTTCTATTTTAATCCACCGTTAATAAAAACTTAAAATCCAAACAGTGGATTTATGATTGATTTTTTGCGAGTTATATGGTATAATCGGTTAAAGAGTTTTATTTAAGGCGGTGCGATAAGATGACGGTAAGTTACAAAAAACTATGGAAACTCCTTATCGATAAGGATATGAAGAAAAAAGATTTGCGGATTGCTACGGGAATAACCACGACGGCACTTGCGAAGCTCGGCAAAAACGAACACGTCAGCACCGAAATTCTTGCGAGAATCTGCAAAGTTCTGAATTGTGATATCGGAGACATTGTTGAAGTCGTGAACGAGGAGAAAGAATGATGCCGAACGAAATACAATTTGTATTATATAATATCGACAAAGAAGACGTAAACGTAAAAGTCGCCATAAAAGACGACACAATCTGGGTTACGCAACGCGGTATGGCGGAGCTTTTTGATTGCTCTGCCGACAATATTTCTTTGCACTTAAAGAACATTTATCAAGACGGAGAATTACAAGAGTCCGCAACTGCCGAGGATTTCTCGGTAGTTCAGAATGAGGGTTCTCGTCAAGTCTCGAGAAATATAAAGTTTTATAATCTCGACGCCATTATATCCGTCGGATATCGCGTAAACTCTCGTCGCGCCACACAATTCCGCATCTGGGCGACGAACGTATTGAGGGAATTTATCCAAAAAGGCTTTGTGCTTGACGACGACCGCTTGAAGCAAGGCGAAAGCGTTTTCGGGAAGGATTATTTCCGCGAGTTGCTCGAAAGAGTCCGTTCAATCCGCGCGAGCGAGCGCAGAATATGGCAACAAATCACCGATATTTTTGCCGAATGCAGTATAGATTACGATAAAAATTCCACCGTCACGCAAGAATTTTACGCCACCGTGCAAAACAAATTCCATTATGCCATTACGGGACAAACGGCGGCGGAAATTATTTACGACAAAGCAGACAGCAAAAAAGACCATATGGGACTTACGACGTGGAAAAACTCCCCCGACGGAAGAATTTTGAAATCCGACGTAACCATAGCAAAAAACTATCTCGACGAAAAGCAGATACGCAGGCTGGAAAGAACTGTGTCCGGATTTTTCGATTATGTGGAAGATTTAATTGAAGAAGAACGTACCTTTACAATGCGACAATTTGCGGAATCCATAAATGCGTTTTTAGAATTCCGCAAATACAAGATTTTGCAAGGTAAAGGCTCGGTCTCAAAACTCGAAGCCGACAGAAAAGCCGAACGGGAGTACGACGCGTTCAACAGAACGCAACAAATAACGTCCGACTTCGACAGGCAAGTCAAAAAACTGCTTGACGGCAAAAAAGATGATTAATTTTTAATACAATCAAATTTATTTAGTAGTAATAAGGAGAAACGTATAATGGCAAACATTACAAAAGTGCAATCGATAGAGCCTAACATCGCCGATTTAGCTAATGGCTGGTTGAAATCATATAGATTAGATTATAAACTTGAACAGGAGTCGCTTAATTCCGAAATCGATCAGGCACTTGACGATTATTATTCAAAAAGAGGAGGAACGGGCGGCAATCGTCCAGACGTCAAATTGCTGTTGCAGGACAAAAACCTTGTTCGCTATCCCGTTCTTATTGAATATAAGGGTTATAAAGATAAACTGATCAAACTTGATTCGGACGGTAAAATTGCAAATAAAACTCCAAAAAACGAACCGGATTTTAAAACGATAAATTCTTATGCCGTTAACGGTGCGGTACATTATGCGAACGCTTTACTCCATTATACAAGTTATACCGACATCATTGCCATAGGAATGACGGGATATAAAAACGAAGCCGGAAAAATCGAGCATGCCATCGGTGTATATTATGTTTCTAAAAATAATTTCGGTATAGGACAAAAAGTTGACGATTACACCGATTTCTCGTTCTTAAAGAAAGAGAATTTCGATAAATTTATCGAAAAAGTTAAACAATTAAGGTTATCGCAAGAAGAACTTGAAAAATTAAAAGAACAACGCGAGCAGGAAATTAACGCAAGCCTTGTCAAACTGAATAACGATATTTATCAAAACGAGAAAGGGTTAAGCGAAAGAGATCGCGTATATCTTGTTGCGGCTTCGATTATTGCTACGTTAGGCATTCCCGAAAAGGTTTCTGCACTCGAAAAATCCGAACTTAAATCTTCGTCCGAAGAAGGTAACCGCGACGGAGATATGATACTCAGAAAAATTAAAGCGTTTCTTAACGAGAAGGATTTACCGCGGGAAAAGCGCGATTTAATTGTAAGGACGTTGCAAAATACACTTACAACCGACAATATAAACAAAGCCGAAAACGGTGAAAGTCAGTTGAAGCGTGTATTTGTGAAAATCGTTGATGATTTGGGGATATATTATAAAATAGGGTTAACTACCGATTTTACGGGTAAACTGTTTAACGAAATGTACAGTTGGCTCGGTTTTTCACAGGATAAATTAAATGACGTCGTGCTTACGCCGTCTTACGTTGCTACTTTGCTGGTTCGCCTTGCAAGAGTAAACAAAGATTCTTACGTGTGGGATTTTGCGACCGGCTCGGCGGGACTTCTCGTTGCGGCCATGAACGAAATGCTCAATGACGCTAAAGAAAAAATTAAATCTCCGGATGCTTTTGCACTAAAATCGGCTGAAATTAAAGCAAATCAACTACTTGGTCTTGAAATTTTATCCGAAGTTTACATGCTTGCCATTCTCAATATGATTTTAATGGGCGACGGCAGTTCTAACATTTTGAATAAGGATTCTTTAAAAGAATTCAACGGAAACTACGGATTCGGTAAAACCGGCGAAAAGTTCCCCGCAAACGCTTTTGTACTGAATCCTCCGTATTCTGCCGCCGGCAACGGAATGGTTTTTGTAGAAAAAGCACTTTCGATGATGAACAGCGGCTATGCGGCGATTATTATACAGAATTCTGCCGGTTCCGGCAAAGCCGTAGAATACAATAAGAGGATCTTAAAACATAGTACATTGCTTGCAAGTATAAAAATGCCGATAGATTTATTCATCGGTAAATCCAGTGTTCAAACAAACGTGTATGTGTTCCGTGTAGGCGAAGCGCATCAAAAAGACGATATCGTTAAGTTTATTGATTTTGCGAATGACGGGTATACGAGAACAAACCGCAAAAAGGCAAGTTGCAACCTTCGCGATACCGACCATGCTAAAGAACGCTATCAGGAAGTTGTGGATTTGGTGCGGTTCGGCAAATCGAAATTGAAGTATTTTAACGAAAAAGAATATTACGAAGGCATAATCGATCCCGAAAACGGTGCGGACTGGAACCAAACCGCGCCGATAGATATCAAACCTACGCTCGAAGATTTTAAAAAGACAGTGAGCGACTATCTTGCGTGGGAAGTTTCCAACATCTTGAAACGCAAAGGCGAGGAGGATGATCGCCTGGGAAAATAGACGCCTCACTTAACGAAAAGTTAAGCCGCGTTAAGTGGGGCGAATATAAACTGGGGAAAATATTGCGGGTTGTTAAAACTAATAAGATAAATATAAAAAAAGGAGATTGTCCGAATAATCCTACTGGTAAGTATATTCTTCCAGCGAGAACGGCAACTGCTCAAAATCAAGGGCTTAGTTGTTATGTCCCGATAAACAATGTAACTATATTAAAGAATAAAATCAGCGTTTCGGCTAATGGGGATTATTGTGCGTTTTGGCACAATGCAGATTTTACTATTCTTCAAGACAGTTATGCATTAGACGGGAAAGACTTTGAACTGAATTCGGGAAGGGCGTTATTCATTATTTCTCAGATGAATTGTGCTTTGAAAAATAAGTATAATTGGGCAAACAAATCCGGTTGGGAAAAAATTAGAAACGAGTGTATCGAGTTGCCGATAAATAACGGCGAAATCGACTTTGATTTTATGGAAAACTTTGTCGCCGAGCTTGAGGCTCGTCGTGTCGCCGAGCTTGAGGCTTATTTATTGGCTACAGGCTTAAAAGATTATGCCTTAACAGAGGAAGAACGGAATGCACTTGATAATTATAAAACGTTAAAATGGTCTACATATAATCTTGAAGAACTTTTCGGAAAATCAACCAGAGGGAAACGTCTTAAAGGAGACGATAGGATTGCCGGGACTCTGCCTTTTGTTACTGCAGGAGAAGCGTGTGAAGGTATATCTGCCTTTATTGGTAACGAAGTTGAGATCTTTGAAAGCAACACGGCAACGATCGATATGTTTGGCTCTGCGAAGTATCGGAATTACAGATACGGAGCCGACGATCATGTAGCTGTTGTTCATACAGAAAAAATAGCATATAAAGCAGCGATATTTACAACTTCGGCAATTCATAAAGCGGCGCACACGGGTAAATTTGATTACGGTCATAATTTTTACGCGAAAGATGCCGATGCACTTGATATTATATTGCCCGAAAGGGATGGTTTGCCTGATTACAAGTATATGGAGACACTGATATCCGCAATACAAAAACTCGTCATTAAGGACGTGATTTTGTATGCGGATTCGAAAATCGCTGAAACAAAAGCGATTATAACAAAATAGTTGTAGAAACCGCGTTATTTTGTATGACGACAAAATTTTAATCTTTTACAACACCGGCGAAAATA
>JABLTK010010321.1_pt1 | contig 12026 bp, 11 predicted proteins | sample 7160131 | NCBI WGS metagenome assembly JABLTK01 (sample SAMN14651221, study PRJNA627086) | human gut metagenome | isolation source: feces | host: Homo sapiens
CCTGAATATCCCTATCGAAAGTAACTATGATGAATCCTATATTATTCGTCTCGGTACTATTGTAGCTAATTGATAATGAATTAGCATCTATGAGTCTACAGGAGCTTCTGGAAGAGCCCAGTCGCCTTGAGAATAAGGCAGATTCTCTGGAACGAGAAATTCAAACCAAGGCTATTGAACAAAATGCAGTTTTCGAAAAGGCACATTCCTGTTTTTCGGATGTGCTTGCAAAGGTTGAAATTATATAAGATACTGATTTAAAGATGGATTCATTGCATCAAAGTGTTTCTTCAGTGAGTGATTTCATTCCAACTGTGGAATACTCTTGCAAATCGTTTACAAAAGAGTTGGAATCAACGTATGTGAAATACAATCAGAGTAAAAAAGCCTTAAAGTACCATTCACAAGTACTCTTGGTTGGCTTCTGTTACATAGCTATTGGAGTTGCTAGAGATGCCTCAGCTGATGGATACCTGTATTCGTAATAATCTTCATGAGGAAGGGTTGGTCCTACTTCGCCATGCCAACAGTCTCTACACCGAGCATTTGTTGTGAATTCCTTCCTTTATCATTCCTAGTTCTGAACAGTCTCCTGAGTCCATCACTCCTCATAGTGGTTCTGCTGTGATTCTCTCCATCTTCAAAGATATGAAAGCAGTGGGTGAACAGCAAGAAGCACTCCTTATTCGAGAGTTAGAGACAGATATTACCGTTCCTCGTTGTATTGAAATTCTGAACTATTTGGAAGAAAATATGGCTCTGGTAAGTATATTTGAATGGATTTAGTCTAGAGGTTGAATACTACAGTGAAACGCAAAGAAGAGGGCAAATCGGCTCATGTGGGTGATTTGTAAGAAAGAGAGAGGGGTATAATATAGATTGACAACTGATCAATTGAAACAACTCAAAACTAGCTTCCTGAATGCCCGTAATCAGTTCTTCCAGAAGAAGATTGTCTTGTTGTCGGAATATGATTCTGGTGAGTTCTTACGAGGTTATATTGGAGTATTCAAGGATAAATTAACAACAATTCTTTCGCAATATCAGGCTGTTTTTGGTGATTCTATTGATGGTAAGTGTGAGAGAACGTTCCTTATTAGATGCTCTGTTGCACACATATCTATCAAGCGAAGTCACTCAATTCCTCTCAATCTGTGAAACTCATATTCATAAGATCACAAGTGGAGCTGTGTTGGCATCGCTTTTCCGTGATCTAGTCTACTTGTGTGATGGTTTGAGTATCATTCATTGTAATTTCTACTGTCTCTTGCAAACGTTGATGACTGATACTGTGGCGAAGCTAATGGATTCATATATATCCTTTCATCTTTGGACTGATGTTTTCTTCATTGATACTGGGAATTGGTCGAGAAGGAATTCACTGCACAAATCTCCTCTTCCTTGTTTTGGATGAAATCCATTTATTCAGTGAATCTCTACAAATTGAAAGGAACAGATGCGTTGATGTTGTACCGATCTTCTCTAGATAGTAAAGAGAAGGAGTTATTACCTCCCTACCTTTTGGAAATTCCACTCTTAGCAAAACTACTCACTGATTTTATTTCTACCTTTAATGAACTGCGATTTGTGGCCTTAAGGGGAAGTGGTCCAAAGATTTGTGAATCGATAAATAAGCACCTGATAGCTATTGCTCAGAGTATTGTGAATGCAGAAGCACTGGTAACTCAGATTGTTGTACCCAAAGCCCGCAGTGAGAATTTGGTTAGTAACAAAGTAGGTTCGATGGATATGACCAATTTCTAGGATCATTATGATATCATCGTTATTCAGTATGTTAATACAATTGTTCCACTTATAAACTGTTATTTGCAGCGTATTTTTGATACAAATGAAGTGTTAGTGGATAATGTAAAGATTCTTCTATGTTATGATTAGTGTAGGCAGCTATTCAAGGCCTTTTAGTCGATCACGGTGTGTATATTCCTATGAAGAATACCTTGTAATTCATTGTTTGTTTACCTAAAAGTATCTCTTTTCTTGTTACTCCTATAATTTTGAGAAGAGATTCGGTTGAACCAATTATAGATACGTTATCTTCCTGCCATAATTCGAAAATTCCCGTTATATTTGGATACCTATGTAGAGTCACAATTTCTTTCAATGCAGCCTGTAGATCCTAATCCTGTTGGATATGTTCCAACACAGTCCGTAGTCCCTATGGCTGTCCCCATGGGTGTTCCAATGCAGCAGCCGGTGCCTGCTCCAGTTCAACAACCTATGCCTGCTCCAGTTCAACAACCTATGCCTGTTCCAGTACAGCAACCTATGCCTGTTCCAATGCAACAACCGATGCCTGCTCCTGTTGCTTCCCAATTTGTTCCTACTGTTGCTCCTGCGATGAGTTCGTTTTCAGATCATCTGAACGTACTTAACCAATGTTAGTTTGTGGGTCGGTGCTTATTTTCTAGTCGGAGGTTTGTATATTAAGCAAAAGATAGAAACGCTTGAAGCCATCACTGGCTTTGAAACTGAAAACGTTTACAAGGTATATTTGACAGGTCCAGATTGTCTCCGAAGCAACAATCAAAAGGCCTACTTCACTGCAGAAGAGGAATCAGATTGCATGTCTCGTCAATTCTGTGGTAACATGCGTGCTTTCACAATGACGATCTCAAGTCCAGACAATCAACCTGTATTGGTCTTGAAGAGACCCTTCAAGTGTTCTTGCTGCTGTTGCAATCTTCCTGAAATGCATATTGAAGATGCTGCTGGAAACAAGATTGGTACTATTAAAAACAGGTTCGATTGTTGTGATGACAAATTTGAGATTCTGGATCATAATGATGAGCCTGTATTGAAGATCCATGGTGATTGTTGTCAGTGGGGAAAGTTCTGTACTTGTCCTTGTGGTCCTTGTACTGAGGTCCATTATGACATCATCAATCCTGCCACTAATTCCAGTGGTTACATCAAGAAGGTGTGGTCCGGTGCTGTAGAAGAGATTGTAGGAGAATGAAAAGGGGTTGAGTTGTAGCTGACGGATGCTGATTCTTTCTGTTTGTCCTTCCCTCCAGATGCGACCATTTACCACAAAATATTGTTGCTTGGAGCTGTGTTCTTGATTGATTTTATGTATTTCGAGAACAACGATAATAACAATTGATTTCACTTAGTTCGATTATGGTGTACCCACATTATTAGTGTAATTAGACTTCTGTTTGTTTCTTGAACAAGTTGGATTTATTGGTTATCACATCTACTAACAGCGATTACGAAGATGATACCAAGAGAGATCTGTGGTCAATAACCGCATTCTGAAAGGAGAGCAGATAGAATCACCATCCATCAACTGCAGATCAACTCCTTTCATTCTCCTATTATCTCTATCAGATCTCTAGTCATCTATAGATGAGTAGATAATCATTCGGAAGCAATGAATTGGTTACAGAGAGATGCCAAATCTATAATGAATCTCTAATGTTGCAGATGGATTCTGTAAATAATGAAAACCTTGGAATGATGCTAATATAAAGAGTTGTGTGATTATAGTAGTTAAGAGAAAAAGCACTAGAAGAGTTTCTGTAACAAAACTGTGCGATGTCTCATGTACTACACGCACTATAAATACTGTGATGAAACGAATGGCAAAGGAATTTGCCGTATTTGTGAGGATGAGACATATGGAGACATTCGAACAATAAACTTGTGAATCTGATAGATTCCTGAATCTATTTATATTCGTTCCATTACTTTAAAGGTCTGTTCAACAGATATAGAAAAGATAATGCTATTTTCGCATCTGCAGACTTAACAATCTCAGGATTTGCTCCCATCTACAGGGAATGTCCTCTTCTCTATATTCATTCGTTATACTATGTAGATATGCTTGTCATAATGTGATTTACAGGTACTATAGTTTTCTCACTCTGTCTCGCAGTTCCCTATCGTGTTCGCTATAGGAAATACTCAACTATTAATGCTTCAAGTGAGTCATTTTCCATTCTCTGTGATAGTCATATTGTTTATGAAAGTGAACGGTTTGAAAGTCATTCTATTCGATCTTACGATGCAACAATTGATGCTGATGAATCTTGCCTCTTTATTGTATGGATGAAATCAAAGTAGTGATGGAATTCTTGTTCAAACTGTAGAGATGAAAGCGGATGGAGTGATGGATCTCATGTTGTCTTTTACGGGGATTATGATACAGTCCTTGCAGATGTGACTCATGATTCCGGTTATTTCTCCTCTTTTTTCCTCTTTTGTAATCATCTGTTGTTCCTTTGATCCTAGTACATTATCCTTTATATCGTGGTGCAGAATGGGAGATATCGGACTGGACTTCCTCTAGAAAGGATTTAGCTTCTTTGACTTCTTGTTTCGACAACCAAGAATGGAAAAGAATGGTAATTGGCAACTTCACTCTTTCAAATGGACAAACTGTGTATCTTCGCAAACAATTAACATGGAGCCAGAAGTCAGCTGCTTACAAACTCTCGTTATCATATCGTTATGGTATAATCGTATTTATAAATGGAAATGAGATTCTTCGCGACAATCTCCCTCAGGGCGTAATTAGGAAATCAACGCCAGCTACAGGTGGTTACGAGGACTATCAAGAACGAATCTATGTGAGGGATACTAACGAATTCGGACCACTCACTATCTCTCTCTGTGTTGAACTTCATTGGATTCGAAATGGTCCAGAATCTGAGAAGCCAACCCAAGTTCTTTTTGATGCATGGCTGGCAGAACTGGGAAAGAACCCAAATTCTGATTGTTCTTTCATTCCTTTAAGTCCAGTATCAATTGACAATGCTACTGATTTCTCATTGTCTTCTTTCTATGAATTCGCATCCAATGAGGGGATATATTTTCACTCTTTACGGGATACCTACACAATCAATACCCTTGAGTTCTATTCTCCTCTAGTTTCCTGTTGGATGCCTCAGAAACTAACATTGTATGGAGTGAATCGAATCAACACTCGTCAGAAACTCATTGATGTTAGTAATCCCATTTGGACAACCTCGGGTTGGACTCAGTTCTCAACATTCAATCAGTACAAGGATATTGTACGGATTGAATTGCATGTATCATCACGAAATCATCCTATTCGAATCTGGGAGTTTCGACTTGGTATCTGTGGTGATAACACTTTTCCTTCGTTTCAGTATCCTAACTCTACACACTTCCTTATTCAAGATTATATTGATCTCTATCCCTTATCGCTTATATATTCTAACTGTTCTTCATTAGCAACATTTCCTGTGGGAATTGAACTGAACTATTCTGATTGTCATATTTCAGGTCATTATCAAGGGAAATCCATTGCTGTAGAACTCCCCATTGTAGCAGAATTCCCAGTTCATTCAGTAACAGTGGTATCTCTTGTTATTGAGAGTTGTAATTCTACTGTTCTCCTGATTAAGCGAGTTTATGGATCATCAAATGCTTTCTACGAGTCATTCAAGTTAACCGATATGAATTCGAACCATAGTGTGTTTGAAATTCCTCCATATTCCACTCAAGAACCTAATGCAACATTCACTTGGTATATATGTACCAATGCCTCCATTCTTCGTATTGAAATGGATTCCAGAGTCGCTCAGTGGTGGGATTCCAACTCATATGTCGAGTTCTGGCTTTACACAGACCTTCAGGACATCTTTCTTCTCCATACACGATATGATGAACGTAGTAATGGGAGCCCTTATCACTTTTTGTCTCTCAATATTCCAATTATGCCAGGCTCTCAATGGCACTATCATCATGGAACAGTTGTTGCTAATTGGACTCAAATTCACTTTGATGATGGATATTGGAACTGTTCCAGAGTGAGTCAATTTCCAGACTCACCTAATCAACTTCAGTTCTATCGTAGTACCTTCTATCTCGATTCGCTCAAGGAGTTCACAGGATTTCAACTTCATTTGCGGTATCAGTATTGTTATATGATCTATGTGAATGGATTTATCGCTCATAGTTACGGTATTTCTTCAAGAGTAACTGAACAAACGACTTGTGAACGTCAATTTGATCAAGTCAAATATCGTTCAATCATACTAACAGTGTGTGACTACTTACGGTTGGGGATGAATGTTGTGAGTATTGCAATTGTATCGCCTTCTCAGATCACTCATTCATCGTTTGATTGCATCGTTCACATGATTGCTACAGATTCAGGATCACGAGCCATGCCTCTGAAACAGATACTGACTGAACCAAGAATGAGTCAGTCTGCACACATGAGTAAGAATGCTTCACTTGTCTTTGATGGAGATATGAGTACGGGGATTCGAATCACTTCATGTGATCCTGTTGAAATAGTCATTGAATTTAGTGATAATCGATGTGAATACTTCAATGAGCTGGTTTTATACAGCGCTGATGATGGCTTGCTTCATTCGTTGACTCAATTCATTCTTGATGGTCGAAACTCAGTCAATGATTCATGGGAACGACTTATTACAATGGAATCACTTGGTTGGGTCTACTCAGGACAAAGCAAGATTATTCCAGTCAATCTTCCTCAGTGCTATCGTTTCTTTCGCTTCATCAACATGTCTCAGAAGAGTCAATCTCTCTGTGACTGGTCTCTCCTTGAGATCATGTTACTCCTCGTTCATCGTATAGAGAATGATGTGCTTGATTATCCCATCACTTTTGTACCACATTCGGATCCAATTGTTCCTCTTCGTCCACGACAAGTGGGATTCTCTAATTATGTTGCTCAGGGTTTACCTTCTGGTGTTCACATCGACAGTGCATCAGGTACTATCTATGGTTCCTCTCTCTCTAGTGCGGAGGTGAGAGTTCTTATTACTGCTGAAAAGGCTGGCTATTTACCAGTTTCAACGAGACTCAATCTCAGCTTTCTGACGTGTGATCTCGATGTCTTTATGCTTCTGGATATTCACGTTCTCACTTTCTCCATACCTCATTCGTTCACACTTCGTGTCCTCACAGATTCTTCAGGAGATGTTCTTCCTCCTGTTGTCCAGTTGACGACAGGAAATGACGAGTTTGCATATCGTTTGTGTGTTCTCCCTCAATCCTATTCCATTCAAATTGAATCAAATCCAGTGAATCCAAAGGATCGTGTTTGGATTGCTATGAATCATGTAACCCTAATACAAGGGAGTTTGAATCATGAAGGCAAATATATCTTTGATTTGGATGCCACATTTGAGGCTATTGGTGGACATTCAATTTGGAGAATGCTATCAACAAATACAATCCCTTTTAATTGGAATGTGGATGCCTTTGATGATAGTATGTGGCAGAGAACAAATATGGATGGATTTCAATCTGACACAATTACTGTCTATTTCCGTCGTACAATTACTATTCAGCAGCACGATTTGGAGTTATTAATGCATGTTCAAATGCAATTTGAAGGAGGAATTGTTGCTTACATGCATGGAATGAGGATTGCTCTATTTAACCTCCCATCTTCCTTCGATTCTACTACATATGCATCATCACTTCATGATTATACCAAAATCGAGATGTTTTCTGTCAATCTTGTTCAATCATTTGTTTATCCTGGTACTCATGTATTCTCCTTGGAGTATCATAATGTTCGAACAACATCACTTCCAACAAGTCGTATATCATTAACTATTGTGACATTGCGTGAAGAGAACACACACTATCGTAATAGTATGACCTGTTCCATAGTACGAGAAGGAGAGATTGTGCCAATGTACTTGAGAGATCCAATCACCCCTTTCTTCAGTTCTAGGTCATTCAAACAAACCTTGAATGAAGAGTTTCCAACCACATCAATTCATCTTCCAATCTATTTCCTTCCTCAATCGTATCTTCAGCTAACACCTAAGAATCAAATACTGATGCGACCTCAAGGAATTCATTTGATAGTTGAACGGAGTATTCCAATGACTATTCTTCTAGAAGGATTGACTGAGGAGAAATGGATACGTATCTCTCTCTTCAATTCTTCATCAGAGGAAGTGACTTATTCACTTCCACAACTGTTACTGGGATATCGTTCGTTTCGAATGACCTTCACTACAACAGAAGTGGTTCTTATGACTCGCATTGTGGATCTTTCGTTTACCTTCAATTCACATGCATCGCTTCGATGTCCTGCAGTGGATTCCTTCCTACCTGCCTGGGATCTGGATGTATCAGCAATTCCTTGTCCTGAGAATTACACAGGATATCAGTACCGACGCTGTGTGAATGGAAGGTTCCAACAAGTTTCTCTGGAAGAGTGTATAATGAATGAGCCTTCACATTTGATGTATCCACAGCAGGTTGTACGACTCTTGGTACCAATCGATACTATCTCATTCATTCCTTCTGTGCAGGGAGTTGTGAATCAGTTCTCAGTAGCTCCATCGTTACCTGAATACTTCTCACTGGATTCATATACTGGCATTTTGGAAGGAACAGCGATAAGTCCATTCGATCCTCAAGTCTTCACAATCACTGCAGAGAATGAGAAGGGTGTAACATCCTTCTTCCTCACTCTGTCTATCGAGGAACTTCAATGTCCAGCAGAGGGTGATTGGCCGAATGCAAAAACAGATTCTGTGACTTTCATATCGTGTCCTGATACCCAAGCAATGTTTGGAATTCGAATACGATATTGTGTGATTATGGATCGAGAAGGGATCTGGAGTGAAGAGTATTCTTATTGTTATTCAAAGAATGAAGTAGTCAGTTTCCTTATGTTTGGATCTATATTTGTTTCGTGTATTGTATCCTTAGTATTGCAGTCAATAAAGAGAACGAAGAAATGGAGTGTTTGTTTAAATTAGTCATCACATACTTATCAAACAAACACACATATAGAGTACAACTACACACTCAAGCGACGTAATTTGGAAGCAAACTCCTGAAGTTCTCTTTGTCGTTGAGTAATCAAATCCAACATATCGGTCCGATATGCAATACAAGCATCCTTATTTCCTGTCATTCTCTCAAACTCCAGCAACATAGATAGTTCTGATCGAGCACTTTCTAATGAATTTGCAAATAACACTTTGTGCTCCAGAACACATTCCTCCACAGACAATACATGTTCAGATCTCTCTACTCGCGAATCCTTGTTTGATGCTATTGGTGAAGTCTGTGCTGAGAGTGAAGTGACAGGAACACGATGCAATAATGGAGATCCCGTAGTTGTAACAGTAGGAGAAGTAAGTGAGCGTTTCATTGTGGACTTTACCACAGGAACTGACTTAGATGGTATCAAGGAAGGAGAAAGAGCAGGAGTTCGACTGTATGGTTTGATAAATGAAGGCGTTACAAGCACTCCATATCCAGGCTCACAATCGAAGAGTTTGACTTTCTACAAATAAGTCCCAATTTCTGGAAATACATTAAATGTACCGTTAAATGTTGAATGGATGGGTGATTTCAGAATAAGTCCAAAATACACGGTATCTGAGTTGGGATCAGCATTTCCAATGTACTTGATTGTTCCCACGACCGTCTGTCCAGACAACTCTGCTGTCACCACTTGATTCAGTGAGTAAGTAATCCGATTGTAAGTATAACAACGAAGAGAGCGTGATGATGTCTGCGAAGCAGTCCGTGATCCTGGTTTTGAAGGAATACGCGATGTCAGAATGCGTCCAGAAGGAGATGAACTCGGTGAACGAGGGTTAGTTGACTAAATGTGAATCAAACCCATCAACCTAACAATCTTCATTTCATTGCCACTCAATTGTCTTCGGATATTCATAGGAAGATTGACAATAATTCTAGTTGTCATAATCGTGAATCATTCTCACTTTTGTGCCATCTCAGGGTATTTTTCAAGACATGTAGAAATAATGGATTTTGAGATGCTTTTGACTTCAATATTGTAGCTATCGACAGCCAACTACAGTACATGATTCTCTATGATCCTACTGTTAGAGCTTTTACGATATCTGCTTCATAAAGAGACAGATAGTCTTGTTTCCAGGTAGTAATAATGCAGAAAAGACACTCAATTGCCACTTTGGAGACTCGAGCACTAGAAATGAAGTGAGAAGTCTATTGTTACTTTCGATTTTGTATATATGACACTAGCTGCCGAATAACACGAGGCATATAGACATGAGCAATCATTTCCTTTGTAGCCTCTGCAAACAAGTCACTGATGTACTAGATATGATTCCCTTAACTGTAAAACGCACACTAATTCCAGAAGAAACCTTATCGATGCAGTCAGGGAAAATGTTCGCTGCAACCGGTTCAAAGTTGTTTTCCAATTCTTTCGACATTACAATAATGGTCTCTCCTGTACATGCAACTAACTTTGATCGGGTGTCTTTGATCTACAATAATGACAAGATGACTGGAAAGCTACTAATTTTGAAAAGTCGCACCGCAGATCCGTAATTTCTGACTGTTTTGCATCAATCTTATGAAATTTCTTGGCGAGGACCTATAATCATCAATCTCGTATTTACTTCACCTGGAATCGTTTCAATGAATTTAGAATCTCTTCCCAATCCTCATTTCGATCTGATATTACCCTTGTAAGGTATCCAATCTCATTTACATAAGACATTGCGTTTGGTCGTGACCCTCTTTTATAAACCCAAAGACGATAAGTTTTGTGACCTCCAGATACACACAAGACTCACGAAACAATAGGAATAAGCGAGATAAAAGTAAACAAACAATACCAGATAAAGGGGCGATTTATGGAACAACTAAACGAAACTAGCTATTGATTCTTCTTTTCCTCCATTGAAGTTTCCTCTTCACTTGAAAGATCATCTTCCTCTACACAGATGAATTCATTACTGAGTTTCTTCAAAATGCGTGTCATATACTTCCCTTCGATAGGAAAGAGCCATCTCCATGAAGGAGGTTCTCCCATAGTGCTAACAAGACAATCAAAAAACGAGTTCTAGATTCAATTGGACATGACAGTTCGTACCTCTAAAGTATGTACACGGTAGGACTTTAAATATTCTACATACGTTAGATCGTAGCGGATCGCTTTAATCTGGTCGAAAAGAAGGAATAACACAAAGACAGCGAAGATAGAAGAGAAGAATACTTCAATAATAGTCAAGACATCTAGTACAATATCTGTATCAAAAAATGGAAGGAAAATATGATTTGCTATCCAAGAAGGGAGATACTCGTTCAATGGATAGAGATCTCTGAAGTAAACAATATCCGTGTTCTCATAGATTTCAAATCGCTTTTCATAGATAAAGCCACAACCAAGAATAGATGCAAGTACTACTCCGAAATGAACATAGATTAAATATAGAATGAAATACTTCTGATTCCTTGCACCCACACAATTATTAATCCATCTAGGTATCAATACTATAGATAGATACAACGGACAATGATGATCCATCTTCAGGATACACACATTACACCTGCTACAATGATGAGCACGAGCTGGTTTCATGCAATCACACTTCCTAGCTGTTTACAAATCGACAACACTTACTCACAATAATTGTAAGAGCATTCCTCTAAATAGTATTTGCGAACTTCTTCTGATACTTTCTATGAATGAATGGCCATTGGAAAAAAGACTCTGCGATCAACAACGAGTCCCGGTTCGGTAAATGATGCCTTCACTCCACACCATACAACCATAACAATAAAGAAGATCATAATCAACATTAACGTCAAACCTTTTGGTGAAAACTTGTATAGCGAGTATATCACGCAATAGAGTGTGCAGAATGATGCAAATCCTATATGAACGTAACTCTATTCCTCACCTCCCAGAATCACTCCTACAAGTAGTGAAACAAGAATTCCAAGAGGATCTCGGTAATTAAACCAACAAGAATCACAATGACGCATCTGACATCCACTTCTTAAGACACTCAATATCCGTGAAGTCATCTTATTCCGTAGTTCTATTCAGTTAAGAATAGAATGTTCGTTTCTCCTTATTATGCTGGTATCCATGAGTAATATAGCATGGAGTAAAATAGTGAATACAGAATCGATATCAAAGAAGATGAATGAAGTAGAATGGAGAATGAAGTGGAAAGAGTACTTGAAAGAGAGTGTATTGAATGATAATAAGAATTGTATGTTGAATTTGAATGTTGATAAAG
>JABLTK010012694.1_pt1 | contig 12007 bp, 13 predicted proteins | sample 7160131 | NCBI WGS metagenome assembly JABLTK01 (sample SAMN14651221, study PRJNA627086) | human gut metagenome | isolation source: feces | host: Homo sapiens
GAGGTCAACTACATGTATCACTTTGCTTCCGGAAGAATTCGCCGAAGCCCTGCGAAAGCGCGGAATAGACCCCGTCTGGAAAGACTACGATTCCGCTCTCGGTGCTTAGTCATTTTGGATTTTCTCAGCCTGTGCGGCGGGATTTTTGGGAATTAATACAAGTTCTTCCCGATTTCCCGTTTTCTTGCGCGGGCTTTTTTTGAAAACCGTTTGCATATTTTTTGCTTTTGCGGCCGTCAGTTCCCCTATGCTTGCGGCGGGCGGGAATTTTTTTGCGCTGAGATGTTTTTAAGACGGGTTTCGGCGGCGGTAATAAAACAAAAAATATAATGGGTATGTAGCGCAATGGGAAAAGCTTTTTCGATAGTGGAAAGGTCGCACGCGGAGGCGAAAAAATTTTTCGGGCCGCGAGCGATAGATTGCGCAGTTGACTCAACTCTCGGCGGAGGCGGAGACGCGCTTTTTTTGGCGTCGATGCTTTCGGAAGGCGGAAAAATTTTCGGATTTGACGTTCAGGAGGAGGCCGTGGCGAGGTCGCGGGCTCTCTTTGAAAAAAACGGTATTTTGGAGAAGTGCACGTTCTTTTGCAGCGGGCACGAGAATATGTTGGAATTAATTCCGCAAAAATACCGCGGGAAAGTCGGGTGCGTGTTTTTCAATTTGGGCTGGCTTCCGAGATCGGACAAAGCTTGCGTGACAAAACCAGAAACTACGGTAGCGGCTCTCGAAGCGGCGGTCGGGCTTATAGACAAATCTTTCGGGTATTTGAGCATAGCGTCTTACAGGGGGCATGCGGGCGGAGAGGAAGAGTGCGAAGCAGTCAGAAAATTTTTCTCTAAAATAAAAAATGCGCGGACGGAAGAAATGGCATCTTCAGACGACCCGAAATCGCCCGTATTGTTTACGGCGAAGTTTGTAATTTAGAGAGAAAATTTCCCGAAGTAACTTTTCCCCCAATTTTTATTGACGTTGTTTATAGTTTAAATATAAGAGATTTATTATGAAAATAAAAAGTGCGATATTTGCCGTTTCAATGTTGGCCGCTCTAAGCGGTTCTGCTGCTAACTTTGTCTTTCACGGAAACGTTTCCGGCGATATGCTTGATGTCGCAAATTGGTATGAGGTAAGCGGAACCCCCGATGTATGGTCTATTCCGATAAACAATGGAGCTGATTGGACATTTTCCGCCGCATCGAGGCTCCCCACTGCCGGCGATACAGTCGGTATTGCAAGATATAAATACGGGACAGACAGTCAGATTCTGTTGCCGCCGTCAGACAAATATATCGGGGTAAGCGCCTCAATCGGAAAAGTTGTAATCGGCGAAGGCAGTTCGAGGGATAACACCATATGGATAGGCTCCGACGGCCATGCGGGCGAAGACTTCACTCTTACCATGGATAGCTACGGCGGGGGATCTTACCAGAGTGCCACGAATAATTTTTATGTAAATTCCGACGCCTCGCAGAACTCTTATTCAATAAAAGTTCTCGGCGATACATATCTCACAAACGACACGCACAACTGGGGCAGCCTTACTACCAGAGCCCTCGACAGAATTGAAATCAAGGATCTTAATTTAGTATTCCAGTCTGTGTTTTTTTATACGTACGCCAAAAGTTATTATATATCCGGAAGCGTAAATATGAATTCTCTAACAGATTCTAAAAACGATACCGAACCTGCCAATATGTGGACGGTTTACGTTCCGCAAAACGCGCTTACGCTCGACGCCCCGCTAATTCGCATAGACGGCAACCTTAAAAGGGCGGATCAATACAATATGCTATCTGAAATAGTCTTCGACTTCAACTGGGGCTACGAAGACTATGCGCCTGGCGAATATACGCTGTTGTCCGTAGGCGGAGATATTATCGGCTTTGACGACGGCGGAATAAGCATAGTGGGAATAGACGAGACCAAGTGGTCGTTGGAATGGAAGGGAAACGACCTCGTTTTGGTGGGAGTTCCCGAACCTGCCAATGTTGCAGCGGTTCTCGGCGCGCTTGCGCTTGCGGCTGTTGCGTATGCGAGAAGGCGCAAGTAGAGGTTGAAACTTTTTCCGGAAAGCCCCGAAGGTTTCATCCTCGGGGCTTTTTTGTTGCCCGCATTTGTGCAACTGCCTAATAATTTGCCGCTATCCGCGCAGGAAAAACGCATTCTACCGGTTGGCTCGGCTGGCAACCTGATAAGTGCCGATAAACTCAGCCGCTTTCTTTAAAGAAATAAAAAAAAATGTTTAAAAAAAAATATAAACTCTCATTCTAAAAATTATGGATAAATTGTTAAAACTAATGCTCGACGGCGAGCCGCTCTCGACTGATCAGATGGGGAAAATCCTCGGAATCTCGCGCGACGAGCTGGACGAACGCATGAAAAAACTCGTCGAAGAGGGAGTATTGCTCGGGTGGAGGCCCGTCATAAATCCTGACGTGGAGGAGTCTGTCGTGCATGCCGCGATAGAACTGCGAATAAATCCGGAGCGCGACGGCGGCTTCGACAGGCTTGCCCAGCGAATCAGCAAATTTGACCAGGTTGACTCATGCTATCTCATGAGCGGCGCTTACGACTTGCTTATTTTTGTCCGCGCAAAATCCCTCAGAGGTGTGGCAAGTTTCGTATACGAAAAACTTGCAACCATCGGCGGCGTCACCTCTACCGCGACACATTTCTTCCTTAAAACCTACAAACAGCAGGGATTCATAATCACCCGCGATATGTCAGACGGCGACAGGCTATTGTATTCGCCGTAGATTTCGAAATCCGCCACATTTTGCGTATTCCGAAATATTTTTTTTGCGCCTAAATTTTTATATGAAAAACGGCAATCCATCAAAATTTGTAGCATCGCATGTAGTTGGCCTTCCCAAATCGGGAATCCGCGAATTTTTCGCAATAGCAGCCAATATGGAGGACATAGTCTCGCTCGGCATAGGCGAGCCCGACTTCGTCACCCCGTGGCATATACGCGAATCCGCAATATTCGCCCTTGAAAAGGGAAAGACCTCTTATACGGACAACCTCGGCTTGCGCCGCCTGCGCAACGAAATCTCAAAATATGTAGAAAAAAACTACAAGGCTTCGTATGATCCGTCGTGCGAAATACTCGTGGGAGTCGGCGTCTCGGAGGTTCTCGACTGTGTCCTTAGGGCAATTATAAACCCCGGCGACAAAATAATGTACCACGAGCCGTGCTTTGTATCATATTCGCCGAGCGTAAGGCTCTGCCACGGGGTGCCAGTCCCAGTCAAGACGCGCCCGGAGGACGACTTCGCGTTCAATATTGACGAAGTCCGAAGGGCTTGGCAGCCGGGCTGCAAGGCTATTATAATAAACTTTCCGACAAACCCAACGGGGGGAGTCGCAGATAAAAAACAGCTCGAGGAGCTCGCAAAATTCGCCTGCGAAAAAGACATGCTCGTCATAAGCGACGAAATTTATTCCGAGCTGACGTACGAGGGCACACACCACTCTATCGCGGCGATAGAAGGAATGAAGGAGCGCACTATTTTCCTGCACGGCTTCTCAAAAGCTTTCGCAATGACCGGTTTCAGAATCGGCTATGCATGCGCCCCGCGCGAGCTTATTGAGGGAATGATGAAAGCCCATCAATATGCGCTCATGTGCGCGCCGATTGTCTCGCAGGAGGCCGCCATCGAAGCTCTCGTAAACGGAAAATCGTCTATGGAGAAAATGCGCGACCAATACCATAGGCGCAGGGATTTTATCGTTGGCAGATTCAACGAAATGGGGCTTAAATGCCATCTGCCGAAGGGAACTTTCTACGCCTTCCCAAAAGTGCCGGAATCGGCCGGAATGAACTCAATGGAGTTCGCAAAATATATTCTCGAAAAAGCGAAAGTTGCGGTTGTGCCGGGCTCGGCTTTCGGGGAATCCGGCGAGGGATTTTTGCGCGCAAGCTTCTCGACAAGCTATGACAACCTCGTAAAGGCCGCCGACAGAATCGAAGCGGCGCTATCTGGAATAAAATAATAATGGCTTCTCAAACCCCAAAAAGCGTAGCCCTCGTCGGGCGCCCGAATGTCGGCAAGAGCAGGCTCTTCAACCGCATTCTCGGGCGAAGAATCTCCATAGTTCACGACAAGCCCGGCGTCACCCGCGACATCGTTGTCGAAAAGCTCACCGACTCCGTCGCGCTAATGGATACGGGCGGCCTTGGGGCTGTCGCCTCAGGCGGGGAAAACATCATAGCCCAAGCCACCAACCGCCAGGCTAAGTTCGCAATAGACACTGCGGACACAATCATTTTTGTGGTCGACTCCCAGGACGGGCTGACTCCGCTCGACCAGGAGATTGCCGCCATCTTGCGCTCGTCGGGAAAAGACGTCATTCTCGCCGTAAACAAAGTCGACATACCTTCGCATGCTGACAGAAATTCAGAGTTTTTTGCCCTCGGATTTCCGAATGTGGCGGAAGTCTCGGCGGAGCACGGATACGGAATCGAAACGCTCATGCAGATGCTCGAATCCCGCTACGGGAAAATCGAAAGCGCCCCGGCAGACGATGCCGCCGACAGAGTAAAAATCGCAATCGCAGGCAGGCCGAACGTAGGCAAGAGCTCCATAGCAAACCGTCTTATAGGAGAGGAGCGCCTAATCGTAAGCCGCGTGGCGGGCACGACCCGCGATAGCATAAAATTCGACATCGACGCACTCTCCAAAAAGGGCTTCGAAATGAAGTTCAGGCTCTTCGACACCGCCGGGTTGAAACTGAACCGAAAGACGAATTCCTCCCTCGATTATTTGTCGTCTGTGCGCACCCGCAAGGCAATAGCGGCAAGCGATGTCGTACTGCTTGTAATAGACGCCATGGAGGGGGTCGCCGATTTGGACAAGAGGCTCGTTGGGGAAATTGTAGAGCTCGGAGCCTCGATAGTTATTGTCGTCAACAAATGGGACTATGCGGTAGAGACTTTCAAGGGCGGGACTCTGCGCGGATACGACGGTATATCAGATTTCAGAAAGGGCTTTGAGCAGGCAGTGCGCCGCTCGTTGCCGGACGTAGCCGACGCCCCTGTGCATTTTGTGTCCGCAAAGGAAAATACGGGAATAGAGCACCTGCTTGAAAGCGCGTACTCGCTGAAAAGAAAAATGCTTTCAAGCGTGACGACAAACAAGCTCAATTCGTGCGTGTCGAAGCTTTTGGCAAACAATCCTCCAAAATACGTTTCAAACAAAAGATTCAAGGCGTATTACTGCGTAAAAGTAGCTTCGCGCCCGTACACTGTCAGAATGTTCTGCAACGACGCGGGCTCGCTAACTGATTCTTATAGGCGATATCTCGTAAAGGGCTTGCGCGAAAAACTGAATCTCGGCGGAGTGTCGATAAAGTTGGAGCTCGTCGGAAAGCCGAAACGCTCAGCGTCTGAGCGCATAGGAGAGGGGAAAAAATGAAAGTAGCCTTCATGGCGTCCGACGCAATCGCGCTCGACTGCATAAAAATGCTGCATGCCGGGCAATGCCACGGTTTTGAATTATCGTGCGTTGTTAGCAACCCCGACAAACCAAAAGGCAGGGGGAAAAAAATGTCGCCGAACGACGTGTCGGCGTGGGCGATTGAAAATGGCGTCGAACTTATGCGCCCGGAGAAGTCACCCGACGATTCAGTTGTCAGACGCATGAAGGAGCTTGGCGTCGAGATGATAGTCGTCATGGCATATGGGCACATGCTCAAAAAAAATATTTTGGATTACGGGGACTATCCGTGCATAAATCTGCATGCGTCGTTGCTTCCGCAGCTGCGCGGAGCATCGCCGGTTGAGACGGCGGTGGCGCTTGGAATGGAAAAGACCGGCGTCAGCCTTATGCGGATTGAGGAACGCATGGACGCAGGTGCTGTTTGCGCTAAAATAGAGGTTGAAATATCGCGCGAAGAATGCGCGGTTGAGCTCAGAAAGAAAATTGCTGCTGCGGCTGCGCGCCTATTGGGCGAAAACATTTTATCTATTGCGGAAAAAACGGCGGCCTTTACAGCCCAAGACGAATCTCTGGCGACTTACACGCGCAAGATTGGCAAGGAGGACTTTTTCTTGGATTTTAAGTTGAACGCCGATGAAATTGTAAACAGGGTAAGGGCGTTTTCATTTGGGATTGCCGAGCTTGACGGCGAGCGCTTGAAGCTTGCTAAAGCAGCGCGGGCGGAGAGATTGAAGGGCAGTGAAATGCCCGGAGAAATTTTGGCGGCTTCGGCGGCGGAGGGTTTGAAAGTGGCTTGCGCGGATTGCGGAGTCGTGTTCGGCGAAATTCAAAAACCTTGCGCGAAGATGCTTTGCGCGCGCGATTTTTTTGCGGGAAATGATTTGCAGGTCGGGAAGATTTTTTCCGCATTTGATTCGCGCCCGTTATTGCGCTGACAAATTTAAAATAAAAATAAAATTTTAGAAAAATAAAATTTTAATATTGCATTTAATGCAAATCGTATTCTATAAGAAGAAATAGATATTTCTTTTCGGCGGTATTATTAGACGCTTTAAAATGACGCTTTGGGACAGATTTTTTTATGTAAAAGTATTTTTTATAAATACGCCGTCCACCGTCTCTCTCCGCGCAAAAATGCGCATGCCGATTTTCGATTTTTTTGAGTATGTTTGCCTGCGCCGCCCGGCGATGGCCACAGGAGAAAAATTTCACTTCCCGCTTTTCGGAGCTGCAAAGTTCCCCATATTGGCGGGCGGTGTTAACATGAAATCAACCCAAAAAAGATAAAATCATGGCAACAAAAAAAGTGGTAAAAAAAGCAGCTCCGAAAAAGGCTGCCGTAAAAGCGCCCGCTAAAAAAGCTGCGGCGGTAAAAAAAGCCCCTGCGAAAAAAGCGGCAGCAAAGGCTCCGGCTAAAAAAGCGCCCGCAAAGAAAGCTGCGGCTGCAAAGAAAGCCCCCGCGAAAAAGGCGGCAGCAAAAGCGCCCGCGAAAAAAGCGGCAGTGAAAGCTCCGGCTAAAAAAGCGCCCGCGAAAAAAGCGGCGGCGAAAGCTCCGGCTAAAAAAGCGGCGGCGAAAGCTCCGGCTAAAAAGGCATGCGCTTTAAAGCCCGTTGCCAAAAAGCCGTGCGCAAAAAAATGCGGCTGCAAAAAATAGCTTCATAATTTAAAAAATGCGGGCCTTCGGGAATATTTTTCCCGAGGGCCTATTTTTTTGGCTTTCCCGCATATTGGGGAATGATGCGCGACGGACAAGCAGATTTAGAAAATCGTAAACTATAAATCTTGGACGTGATGTCTGCAAAAAAATATGTAGACAGCAAAATCGCACTAAAAAATGTGCGAGCGAGAATCTTCCGCAAAAAATGCAGGCGGTAAAAATATCCCGCAAAAAAACGTGCAGTAAAAATTTCCTACGGTGAAAATCCGGCTAAAAAACGCCAACAAAAGATATTCCAAGCCTCCTAAAACTGCAAAACGCTATGGTTCTATTCTCCACGCAATATTATGAATTTTTTTGCAGAGTTCCATTTTTTTGCGCCAAACTGCAAGCGGAAAAGACATCGTAAAATGCGTTTTTTTAAAAAAAAGCTTTTCTTTTCCTCCAATATGTATTTTTAAATTTTTTTTCATTTTTTTGGAAAAGGGAAATGCCTGAATTTTTTGAACTCAGAAATATAGACAAACATTTCGGAGATAACCACGTCGTAAAAAACGTGAGCTTCGGAGTGCGCTGCGGAGAGATATTTTCCCTTCTCGGCCCCAGCGGCTGTGGAAAGACGACAATTCTGAGAATTTCGGGCGGGTTTGAAGAGCCAGATTCCGGAGAAATATTTCTCGACGGGAAAAATATAACGGACGTCGCCCCGAATAAGCGCAAAATCAATACAGTCTTCCAGAACTACGCGCTTTTCCCGCATATGAGCGTGTTCGACAATATCGCATTCGGCCCGCGGACCGCCGGCATAAAAGAAAAAGAAGTCGGGAAAATGGTGGAGGAAATGCTATCTATCATAAGGCTCGAGGGCCTCGCCTCCCGCAAGACAGACACCATAAGCGGCGGACAAAAACAAAGAATCGCAATCGCAAGGGCTCTTATAAACAAGCCTAAACTCCTGCTTCTCGACGAACCGCTCGCAGCCCTCGACCTTAAACTCCGCCAATATATGCTGCTCGAGCTCGACCGCATTCACGACGAGGTCGGCACCACCTTTATTTACGTCACCCACGACCAGGGCGAGGCAATGAGCCTCTCGGATAGAATCGCCGTAATGAACAGCGGTGTAATAGAGCAAATTGGAACCCCTGCCGAAATATACGAAAGCCCGCGTACAAAATTCGTGGCATCGTTTATTGGCGACACCAATTTCTTCGAGGGCGAGGTATCGTCCATCGTAAACCGCGAATATTGCCGCATAAACTTCTTCGGCCTCGGTGAATTTCCGTCCTACAATGAGCACAATTTGTCCGCCGGAGACAAAGTGACTGTAAGCATAAGGCCCGAAAAATTTAGAATCTTTGACAAAAAGCCCGAAGCAGAAAACCTAAATATGTTCGAGGCTCAGGTCATAGACATTGTATATCAAGGCGCCCAGACACGCTATTGGGTCAGGTCAAAGGACGGGCGGCGCATTAACATCGTCACGCAGCACAACCGCTGCTATCTCGACTACAAACAGCCTACTTGGGACGACAAGGTTTGGGTGGCATGGCACCCCGACGACGTCACAACGCTTCCGGAGGAGGCTCCGCATTAGGGTACCCAATATGGCCTGCGAGAAATCGAGTCTGCCGCCGCGCAAGGGCGCAAAAAGGTTTAATATAGCGGAGTATCTATTAACTGCGCCGTCGTTTTTCTGGTTGGCCGTATTCTTTTTGATACCGTCGCTTCTCGTATTCGCGATAGCGTTTAAAACGGCCGATCCAGCCGGCGGCATAGATTCCGAATGGACATTGACAACCGTCGCCAACGTTTTGCGCAGCGACTACGTCTCCGTACTTTGGAGGACTGTCTGGGTATCGTGCGCAATTACTGCAATTTGCCTCGCTCTCGGCATACCAGTGGGCTACTGGATTGCGCAGCAGAAGGAAAAATACCGCTATTGGCTACTCCTCCTTATAATAATACCGCTTTGGACTAACTTCCTCATACGCATATTCGCATGGAGGGTTCTTCTACATCCGGACGGCTTTTTGCGCAACCTTCTGCTTCATTTTGGAATAATTTCCGACGACGTATTTTTGCTCAACAATATCGGAGCGGTCATTGTGGTGTCGGTGTACACATGCCTGCCGTTCGCAATATTGCCAATATATGCGGCCGCCGAAAAATTCGATTTTTCGCTCGTGGAGGCTGCCAGAGACCTCGGAGCTTCGCGCTTCAAGGCGTTTGTATCAATATTTATTCCCGGAATTAAGCGCGGAATTTATACCGCAATAATGGTTGTATTCATTCCGGCAATGGGGTCGTACGCAATACCGGATCTCGTTGGGGGCGTCGACGGGGAAATGCTCGGCAATAAAATCGCCACGCGCGCTTCCGCAAACAGAAACCTTCCGGAGGCGGCCGCATTGGCGGCAATGCTTTCCATTATTATATCCCTGCCTGTACTGCTGGTTTTCCTGAGGCAAAAGGGCGTGTTTAAAAGCATCGTAAATATACGGCGCAGTTCGGGGGATTCCACAAAATGAAAACCAGATATACATCGCTGTTCGTCACTATATTTGTGATGATTTTTATGTATCTGCCGATAGTGATGCTCATAAGCCAGTCTTTTAACGAATCGAGATACGGCGGCAAATGGATGGGGTTTTCATTAAAATGGTACGAGGCATTGTTTAGGGACTCGGCGGTAATCAACGCAACTTTAAATACGCTGCTCGTTGCATTCGTTGCGACAGCCCTGTCGACCGCCATAGGCACTTGCGCGGCTTGGACTCTCAATAAATACAGGCTCTCGAAACTGCAATCCGCCCACTACGTCTTAATTTACGCCCCGATGTGCGTCCCGGATATTTTGATGGGCATTAGCTTGCTGTTGATGTTCGTGAGCCTGAAGGTAGATTTGGGGCTCACGACAGTGATACTTGCGCATACGACTTTCTGCCTGAGCTTTGTGACTTTTACTGTCCTTGCGCGCCTGCAAGACTTCGACTTCAATATAATACAGGCCGCCCAAGATCTGGGCGCCGGAAATTTCAGAATATTTATAAAAATCATACTGCCGCTTCTCGCGCCCGGAATTGCTGCCGGGGCGATGATGGCATTTACGCTGTCTATGGACGACTTTGTGGTGACATTCTTCGTGGGAGGCCCCGGAAGCACCACTTTGCCGGTGAAAGTTTACAGCATGATGAAGCACGGTCCGCCGGCTATTATAAATGCCCTGAGCGTCGTATTTATGGCTCTTACTTTCACTGTCGCAATTGCCGGGCAGTTGCTTACGCGTAAAAAATTCTAAACCAGAAAACTAAGAAGAAATGAAGAAAATACTCAAATACGTCGCATCGGCTTTGGCTTTATGCCTCGCCGTGGCAATGTGGGGCTGCGGGCAGTCAAAGCCCGTCCTTAACGTCTACATGTGGTCGGACTACATCGACTTGGATCTCGTAAAAGAGTTTGAGCAGAAGTACGACTGCAAAGTGGTAATCGACATATTCGACTCAAACGAATTCATGTATTCAAAGCTCAAAGCGGGCGGCTCGGGATACGACATTATCCAGCCTTCAAGCTACATGGCTAAGATAATGTACGAGCAGAAAATGATTGAAAAGCTCGACCATTCAAAGCTCCCGAGCATAAAGAATGTCAACAAGGCGTATCTGGACAATCTCGCCATCGACAAAAAGATGGAGTACAGCGTCCCCTACATGATAGGCTTTACATGCATTGCCTACAATAAGGACAAGCTTGGCAAACTCCCTGAAACTTGGGACGTATTTGCTAATGAAAAATTAAAAGGCCGCATGACCATGCTGAACGATATGCGCGAGACAATCGGCGCGGCTCTCCTGTTCAAGGGGCGCTCTATAAATACCACCGACGAAAAACATCTTGCCGAGGCAAAGGAGCAAATCCTGAAATGGAAGAAGAACCTCGCGAAATTCGACAATGAGGTTTATAAGGTTGGCATACGTTCCGGAGAATTTCAGATAGTGCAGGGGTATAGCGGAGACTTGTTCCAAGTTTTTGAGGAGGCGCCCGAGCTGACATGGATGTGCCCGAAAGAAGGCTTTTCGATGTGCTGCGACGACTGGGCAATCCCGGTGACTGCGGGCAATAAGGAACTTGCGTACAAGTTTATCGACTTTATGACCGAGCCCAAAAACGCCGCCAAGAATATAGAGTTTACATGTTTTAGCGCCCCCGTTGACGGTGCCAAGGAATTTGTGTCCGAAGAAAACCGCAACCATCCAGGAATGTTTATCCCTGATGAAATGTACAAGAGGGGCGAGATTATTCTCGACCTTGGCGCGGACAACGCGAAATACATAAAGGTTTGGGACGAAATAAAGCTCGCAAAATAAGCAAGCCGCAGTCTTAGAAAAAAATAAAACTCTGCCGCGCTCTAAAAAGCGCGGTTTTTTTTGTATCTGGGGGCAAAGTTTTTTTATATGCTTGGTTATTTGTTTAGCAGCGTGTTTTTTCGCCATTATATTCCGTTTCTCGAAACACTCTAAAATAAAATCTATAAATAAGTTTTTCGTATTTTCTTATTGTCACTCCCACAATTTAGGCGGACGTTTTGTGCTATAATAAAGTTTATAAGAATAAGGTAAGTCTATATAGTTTTAATCTTTACAATAATTAACTATAAAAACGCGAATTAAAATCTCCAGTGCATAAAAGCTAAAGGAGTTAGACAAGCGGCTTAGGGAATGTAGAGTAGATGTTTTTCGACCAAGAATAGCACTATGACAAAACCGAAATACCGCCGTCTAACGTATGACGATAGAAGAGTAATAGAGAACATGTGTAAAGCTAAAAAACGCAATCGGAGATAGCAAATGCGATAGGAGTATCGCAATCTACCATATCCCGAATTATCACGCAACCCAGTTGAAGGCGTTTA
>JABLTK010065736.1_pt1 | contig 12005 bp, 18 predicted proteins | sample 7160131 | NCBI WGS metagenome assembly JABLTK01 (sample SAMN14651221, study PRJNA627086) | human gut metagenome | isolation source: feces | host: Homo sapiens
GGTCCCATGGTGTAGTGGTTAGCACTCAGGACTTTGAATTCTGCGACCCGGGTTCAAACCCCGGTGGGACCTTTTATTATTCACTTACTTATCTGAGCAAATGATATCGAATGATTCTGATGCTCGTTGGTACAGTCTCTTTTCGTTACTCGTACTTCTTGCTTTCTGTTTTCATGCATAGTTCTCATTGAAGAGGAATTGTGATTCAGTGATAAGAAGCTTTCCAGACAAGAGAATAACTAGTTTTAGCCTTTCAATTTATTCTTTGTGTAATTGTTGTCAATGCCTTCATATTTTAGTGGAAAGCTTATCGGACTGCTTTTCTTATGGACTAAAAAGTGCCAATAACGATGGATTACTCGATGTCTTCCGCCTGATTGCGAAGATTGATTCGTCACTTCAAATAAAGGAATCACAAGTTCTGGATGCGAATGATGTATGGGCAACGGATTTGACATATTGATAGAATGCTAGGAGTTGCATATTCAGTTGGTTTTGCATCCTCTTAAATAATCAGAAACTCCTATATGTGGCAAAGGTATGATATGGTAAATAGGTAGTATCTAGTTGCTGCAGAGCTATCCCGAAATCTATGAGTATTATGACTACTCTCTGTTTGTTGATTCTGGTGGAGTAGCAATGTTTGTGGGTTTTGTTATGGAACCTCATCTATAGAATACTGCTGTCGATGGACTCAGTAACTTCTCCTTCGTTCTCCCAATCCAAATTCCAGATGATTTTGTGTCTCTGGACGATGAACCTACAGAGAAGCCATCTGTATGGAAGTACATATCATATCGCTGAGTTATTGGATAGTTCAGTGATTGGTTCAATGATTGCCACTCTTCAACACAGTGTAAATTCATTCGATGCATATATGGATGATATGCTTACGGGTCGTAACAGCAGACAACTTTCAGTCGAATCCGAGCACACTGTTCAACCTTCATCAGCTCTCCTTCGGTGGTTACGACCATCATCTCCTTCTCAGGAAATCGAAGCTGTATTATGTGTACCTCGTGTTCTAACGGCTGCGTTATCATGGATGGATCAACATTGGTCTACTTTGGATCTTTCCTCTCTAGAGTACCATCCAGATGATGTAGTATCAATATTGGAGTATTATCGCCTTCAAGATGAGTTACCTGACATGGATTCCAGTCTCTTGATCTGTAGGAATAATGAATGAAGTTTATCACAGCTTTGATTGCTTATGTATTGGAGAATCTCTCTGAACCTCTTCTGCCATCAATTCATTATGATTCAATACTCAGTATCATGCTCTTTCATGATATCAAGCAACAAATCCGAGCTTTGCAATCCTTCTTGCTTGATCTTCAGTCTCTTCAGAAGGTCATTATGGATCGATTGTTTACATCATTCAATCAGCATCTTCTTACGTGTAATCTCTTTGAGGATCTGCTATGTAGATTCACCCGAAAAGAACACTCGAGCATGTCTTGAAATTGCTCGAATTCTGGCACCTGTCATCCTTCGTTCTCTCACACCGCATCTGATAGAGCAAGGAGAGAAACAAGCTCGAGAACAAGTCATTATCTTGCTTCTCCAGCATCCTGCAGAGATTTTGCTTTCTCTGCGAAGAGAAATCGAGACAATGAATGTGAGAATGAGAAATTCCTCTGATTACTAGGCCAGAATTGCTGATAAGAGAAACAGAATCCGTTGCATCTGTGAAAAGATCGATATTTCCGTGGACACCGACTCAAAGATCTCTCAACACCTTCTTCAACGACTCTGGTCTTGTACTGTGGGTCTGTTTTATCGTTCTCAAGGTCATCCTGAACCTCCTTTTACTCCAGTTTCACCTTACTGGAAACTCATTGGATTTCAACGCGAAACCCCTTTAACAGACTTCCGTGGAGGGGGTATATTATCATTAGAACACTTAGTTGCCTTTGTTGAAATTCACCCCAACTTTATACTTGCTCTAATGAATGATAAGAATGAACTGAAGTGACTTCTTATGAGTGAAATGATTTCTTAGACTACCGTTATCAATTGCTTGTATCAATCTAAGTATTATGCTTGTGAAACAATTAGGTCTGTTTAATATTCCTGTTAATCTGGATACTCATTCCTTAGCTATGATGCCTGTGTGGGTTTTAGCGAATAATCCTGCTTTTCTAACTCATTTATTTGTAATTGTTGCAGAAACAACCTTCCAGTTATTCCGATGGGAAGGAGCCTTCTTCTTGCAGTTTACTCCATTGTTGCAAGATATAACAAATGCCGTTCAACGTACGTTGAAAAGAGGAGTTCAATCGATTGAAGCCTTCCAGCAACAGCTTCAAAAGGAGACACAACACCTCCGTTCTCATCACAAGACGAATGATATAATTGCTTTGTTGAATGAGAGGAAGCGTGTGTGTCTTGTGAGTGATGTAATTGAAGAGAAACCAAGAGATGTTTCTGCCAGTGAGGAACAACGTGAAATAGACGCAGTATCTTACTTTACATCCACACCAGTTCTTTCTACATCTATTGTCAATACGCTCTTTTCTTCACTCATAACAACTCTCAAGCTCAATCCAGTTCGATGGGAACGTCTATTTTATGCTGGTCCTGAATCCACTGTGTCTCATCTATTGGATGCAGCTCGAGGCGTTTCTCATACAATTCTTATTCTGTCTGATGGCTTTTATGGGATCTGTGGGTGCTATTATGAGCAGCCATGGCGTTACTCCTCATCATTCTATAGTGAAGGAAACTCACTTGTATTTCGAGCATCTTATGATACGAGTTCTCTCAAATCAGATAATTGGGATCTCTCTAGTTATTTGTGGAGTCGACAGAATTCATTTGCTCGAGTATCAACAGAGATAGGAATAGTAGTAGGTGGAGGAGGTCGTCATGCCCTTCTTCTTGATAGTCGGTTACAATGGGGTAGTTCAGGGGAATGTAAGAGTTATAAATGTCCTAGTCTTATGGAAAATAGTGATTTTGTGTGTGCCTCTCTCGAATTGTGGAGATTCATTTTGTATTCCTGTTTATTCTCAAACATAATATCGAACACAAGTATTAAGATGACTCAATAATTCTTCCTTTGTAACATACATCGTCTCATGACAAAGAGGACAATCCCATCGAACAGTCATTCCATCAACAATCAGATCAGGATAATACTCCAGATTTGCTTTCTCTGGATTCGTTGTCAACGACCCATACCATAACCAAGGTGCTATTTGAATACCTTTTCGTTTCAAATGATCTAGATCCGATACAGAATCGGCAATTCCCAATCGTTCCGAATAGTCCTGCTCTTCAGGTTCTTCATTCTCTCTTACTGTCGATTCCAAAGCAGAGATAGCATCTGCGAGAGTTGAAGACTCTCTCAATCGCTTCTTCCGATCAGCAATTGATGCAACAAGTTCGTCACAACAGGGAATCAATCCATAGATAGCTTTGGCTTTGCTGGAAGATAACTCATCCACACTATAGGAGACTCGAAGCCTTAAGAATTGAACCAACTTCTCAATTATTCTTGAAGGTTCTTCAGCATCATGTTTCTCTGTTTCCAGCACCGAGTCCAGAATCCCTTGAATCTCCGAAGGGAGTGGAAGATGCGAATCCTTGATAGATTCACAGAAACTGCGAACCTTATCACTGTAAACAGCCTCGAGGATGTGAGTTCGTGTTGACTCTGGAATAGAAGATAACAATGGGAGTGTTTTCATTCGAGCCGATAATAGTGAATTCAGTTGGATTCGTAAGATCATTGCTTGTTCAAGGATCTAATCATTACATTCTTTCTGAAAACTTACTGAAGAGATCCGCGAGAATCCGACAGTTCTTTCAAATGACACATATAACCACTTATCAAAAACAATATGTCCATCAAAGTCTAAATCAATCTCACTACATTCAATCTTCTTATTCAATCCTACTCAGCTAAGAGTAGAAGGGTCGGTAGCAATGGAAGTACTGTTACATTGGTTATATAAGACTTCTTTGTATCCAGAATCTATTTCATTACTAAATCCCTGTTCTACTTTCTCATAGATCAATACACTTAACTGGAGTGGATACTCACATATCTAATTATCATTTCATGATAACATAAGAACCTCATCTGGATATGTTGAATAATAGTAGGTAATTCCACTATTCCATAAATAGGGTTGATTATAATTACCTAGTTGGATACAGATAGAGGTCAACGGATTGACTGCCATCATGTGGTTTACTGAGAAATGTCCATTCATTACTACCTCGAATTGCATTACTATGAATGAGAAGAATGAATGAATGATACGATTTGCTGCTAATAGCATAATTGGGATAAAATATACTCGAAATCAGGAATCCAAAAAACAGCTCTATATCTTTACTAAGAATCGAAGTGAGAGATTTGCCACAAGCAGTTTCCAGAAGCTTCGCAAACGATCGAATATCCATCTTCTTGTTTGCTCCATTCATTGCTTCCAGATACATCGTTTCATCTCCTTCCGAATCAACCTCCTCCATGTCACCTCCTTCAGCAGCTGGTGTGGTTTCAATGGATGAAGTGAAGTCAGCTTCACGTTGTACACGATCATTGTGACTGATATCCAGAACCTCCACCTTACGTCGTTTCAGCGCATCTCGTCTCATTGCATCATGCATGCGTCTCTCCTCATGAGTCTCTCGCGAGATGAGTCGAGTCGAGACCTGTGTGATGAGATGATTCGCATCCAGGAGAGAGAGTAACTGAGTGACGATATTCAAACAGTTGTTGAGATTGGCTTGAGAGAGCATTCGATTCTTGCACCACTTATAAGTTGAATCACTCCGACGTCGTGCGTAAACATAATCAATGAGAATGGTGAGATTACTGAGAATATCACCATATCGATTAGCATATTTATGACGATTGTTGACTTCGATTGATGACTGAGCTTGACGGTTAAGAAATAGGGACTATTTTTGGACATTACTAGAATGACATACTTGAAACGAAAGAGTTGAACAGAGAAGAACACCTAAATAAGGCTGATTTAAGAAAGCAGAGAGAACAAGGAAGTAACCTTGTTGGATTGGAAGAGGAAGATAAGAGAGAAGAACACCAAGAGAAGTGATAAGAGGTGTGGATGCACTTGTGATAGCTCCATAATACTGTAATCTCTTCACTGCTAGATGGATCGTTTGATCTGATGGATACTGAAGTAAAGGGAACTGTTGGAATGTTATAAGAGTGGATGGAATGATCTCCATGGACTGAAACAGATAGAAAACTAACAAGCTATCATCAATTGATCCTCGAAGAATCTCAGGTACTGTGTATTCACTCATCTCATAATAATCATCTTCACTATATAACCGATAACACACTCCAGGACCTGTACGACCTGCTCGACCAGCTCGTTGTCGTGCTGATGATCTTGAGATGTAATATTCGTGTAATTGAACTGTCGTTGCACCGCTAAGGGTAGGTTCAGAGAGTTCCTTACTCTTCCCTGAATCAATCACATATCGTACGTTCGGGATAGTAATTGACGTCTCAGCAATATTGGTACTGAGAATACACTTTCTGACTCCCTATAACTAATGATGTGAATGAAACCATACAGGAGGTGTAGGATTGAAAATCAGTTGTTGTTCACTGGATTGAAGTGTACTATGAAGACGGAGAATTACCCAACGTCCTGAAGAGGAAGCAAACTACATAAGAAAAGAATCATACAAACTACTGTTGTCAACGCATTCACTAGAATATTGATTTCACGAAGACCACTGAGAAAGACCAAAACATCTCCTCGTTCATTCACATCTCATGATCAGTCCTATCTCCTTCCCATACCCATCTGACTATCAATCTCTCGTAGGATCCGCAAATATGGAGTTGGATCCAGGTCCTGATCGGTTCGAATCACACTCTCTCGTTCTGCTTTAGGTCCACGGTGTCGTGCAGAACCTTGCTCAAGATCCACAGGACAATAATGAACTACCTATGAGAGATACAACAAAGCCTGACTGGTTACAGGATAAGTCCGACCTGGAACCGTCAACACTTGGATTGAAAGAAGAGACTCTGGATTTGATTGAAGAGGTTTCTTGAAAAACTCAATGAATAAGTCTGGATCCATAGTGGCTGACATGATAACAAGTCGGAAATCGGATCGTTTTTCGGCAATCAGTTTTAGCATGCCTAATAGCATATCTGTGGCAATATGACGTTCATGAACTTCATCCATAATAACTAAGGAATATTGCCGTAATCTTCAATGAAAGAAGAATGAAATGCTTACAAAGGATCTGACAGTAATTGCTTAATCAACACTCCCTCTGTCACAAACTTCAGCTTCCGACCATGTCCACTACTCTCAAATCGGATTTGATATCCAATCTATCTTTGAACTACACAGACCTAACATACATCTCCTGTTTCCTCACAGTACATTTCCTTTGCTACACGTTCACTGAGAGAAATTGTTGATAAGCGACGTGGTTGTGTGCATACAATGTGTTCCCAGCCTGAAGCAATCAAGTATTGAGGTACTTGGGTGCTTTTCCCACAGCCCGTATCTCCAATGATGATTGTTACAGTATTCTTCCTGACAGACTCAATAATGGTATCTTTTTCCTTGAATATAGGGAGATTTCGCTTGTCTTGATTCATCTATGTGAAAGTGTATTTGTAATAATACTTGGTAGATAGCATTTGTCTGCTGCGCAGTTTTATAATTGAGGAACATATACAACCCAAGGCGAAATCCCTCTAGAAACTCAAAACACAACCCAGTATCTTCTGGAGTCAGTGAATCAACAACAGGAAGCGAAAAATTGAAGGATTCGATACGACTCTTAATCTATACTTGTATTTGTTACTAATATGATACTTTGCTTCCACCCATCTTTAAATAACCTGGAATGAACTTTTTAAGGAAATCTATGTATCATTCACTTCAAACAAAGCAAACCCTCAAACTGATTTTCACATGTGTTTGAAGAATACTTGAACTTTCGATTGACATGAAAACAACCGGATAGTTTACATAGCTTGTCTTTATGATCATCCCACAACTGCCAAAAATAGTCCTCATCAATCATGACAGTTGCTTGCAGTCAAATTCAATACTCACTTCTCCAGTTGCCACAAGTGATGTGTAATACCAAGAATGGGGATCCCACATTCCCAGTTTTTGTCCAATTCTGACCGATACAATGAGCACAGAGGTAAGGATCGTTCTCACTACAATTCCTTAATAGATTCCAAAAAAGAAGAAGCCCATTCCTTGTCGCTTTTGGATGCAGGGTAACTGTCGTTATGGGGACGATTGTGAGTATATGCACTCAATGCCTGTATGTATGGTTGGATATACTTAGGAGATAGTCGTCTTCAACACCTAGTTCGCTTGTCTCTGTCAATCTTGAATTCTCTATTAGTCCTCTTCTTTTTGGAAATGGTGTAGTGTCGTTCAATCAACAACATGGGGTTCTGTTCGGTGCTATTGTTCCCGAGGATTTCTTTTTAACAGAAGAGACTAGTTTTGTGAAATACTTAAATCGTGACTTGCATTTGCTGTTGCGAATGCCTTTCAATCACTTCTTGAGTCATATCCTTTATGATGACAATCTTGGAAAGGCACTTTCTACATTCTTTCTTTATGCTCCTCGTGTATTTGAAACACCTCGTTTGTTTTTTCTACTAGTTTCATAAATAGGTCCAACTAAATTCATTGCACCGATCTACAATAGTATCTTACGAGTATATTACCGCTTGATTGTGGATGAGACAGGTCCTGTTGATTTTTCGAAAACAGTCCCTCCATTTGGTGGCTTAGGTTCCTCTTTGATGGATGTTCTCTTCAACAAATCGATCTTGAGTGTAGAAGTCTTTGTTGATTTGTGTTCTCTGTTTGGTGTTCATAATCGCGGTATTCTTGGACATATGCTGGATAAAACAGCTGAAGGTTATTCCAAGTTCCGCGATGAAGTGATTGGATTCATGAAACAGACGTGTGATAAGTTGGAAGAAACAGAGAAGAGTCTAATGGATGTGACTAAGACTGGTTTGAAAGACAAGCAACAAGCTGAAGAGTATGTGACCTTCATTAGTGATATTGTGTGGAATCTATCTCTCTTGCTTCAGATAGCACCTTGGGTTGCAGTGTGTGTTAGAGTGTAATTCGTAGACTGTCTATACACTGGTGACAGATGCTCACGATCTTCTGTTCCCATCCACAGTGAAAACACTTCTGACTGTTGCTTATTCGATTGTATCATCATCACCAGATGTTCAGAAGCGTAAGAAAGTCATTATAGATTGAAACACAGAAATTCTTTCTCTTTTCAATGTACTCTGTGAGAAATGCTTATTCTGTTATGCTGATCCTTCTCTCCAGCCAACAAATCCTGCTTATTCCAATGATGTGGATAATCAGCAATCTCTCTTCTTCACATATCTTCGTGATCATATGAATGAGAAGGATTCTCTTGATGCAGCTTATCTTCATGAATTTGTACCCCAGCGTCTTTCTCAATGTCTCCTCTGGGATGATGTTCAGCGTGCTTATTTCATGGAGACTTTATCAGTATGTGAGAGGAATGACATTAAGGGATAGCCAAAACTCGAGACAAACTTCGAGGAGACTCTGAATAAGTTATCCATTCGTAGAGAACGAGCCAAAGCTCAACATAAACCCATGTCACAACGTCAATTTGCTTTGGATGTGGTAGGATCAATGCTTGAGAGTAACTATTAGCTCTCTTCCATGTTCCCTGATTATGGTCGTGCTTTCATAGAAACTCTCTGTCAATATTATCACTTACAAGATGGAAACGAATCATCCTTACAGAATGTAGTGGAACTTCTGTTAAATAATGATCTTCCCCGTGATCTTGCCTATCTGAACAAGCATGCTCGAACACTGAAGGAGTTATATGTATGGAATGAAATGGATTTGAGAGATAGAATTCATCTGGAGGTGATTCTGAAGCTGATAAAGCAAGAGTATTGGAGAGTCTGTTTAGTCCAAGAGAATTAGAGAAAGTTAATGCTGATTGGAAGGATAATGATTAGTTGAAGAAATTAGATGAAAAGGAAGCAGAAGAGAATGATGAGATGATGTCAAATGTAACTCCTGAAATGAGGAAACGAATCTTATCTGACTATTACAGGAATATGTATGAGGATGAGGATGCAGACCAAGAATTCTTTGATAGTATTCGGAATGTGAATCGTGATATTGATGAGAGTGAGAAAGATGAAGAGAGTGGTGTCAAGGAGATCGTGGTTCCAGTTGTTGAGAATTCTGTTGGGAAGAAGGGTGGAGCAAAGGGAAAGAATAATGGGAATGGTTCAGGCAAGGATAAAAATGTTTCCAAACCTAAGAATAAGGAATCGAAGCCAGCTTCAAAGGATATCAAATCTGCTCCTAAGGAAAATAAGCCTAGTCTTAAGGATAACAAATCGAATTCTAAGGAGATCCAATCTGCTCCTCAAGATACCAAGAATTCAAAGCCAATCAAAAGCAAATCGGACAATCCTTATCGCAAAAACATTGAAAGGAATAAATTGAACCACCATCGTAAGGAACGATTCGACAAGAAACATGGGTTGATATCGATTGTTTGTTTCACTTACCAAGGAATGACGGGGATTCAAACATGGGGATCCCAATTCCACGTTTGACCAAATCGTTTGATACTCAATTCTATGAACAGCTCCATTGTCTTAAGAAGATTTTGTATCTCACGATCTCACTGAATAATTGATTAGTTGCTACGCTGGGCCCTAAGACCACTCGTGTGGGATGGATTGGTACTGGTGTGATGGGAGGATCCATGTGTCAACATCTTATTGATGCTGGTTATCAATGCACCGTGGTAGGAGCCGCTTTTATTCCTCGTTTATCTTTTAGTTTAACCGTACTCCTAGCAAGTGCAACGGACTCGTTGCTAAGGGAGCTAAGCTGGTTTCAAGTCCTTTGGAAGTTGCTCAGAATTCTGATGTCGTTTTCAGTATTGTTGGGTATACTTTGCTTTTTATTGTTGACCATAGCTATCCTGCTGATGTGAGACAAATTGCCCTTGGGGAGAAGGGACTTCTGAAGGGACTGAAGGCATATACATATTTGTTGTGTAATCGATAGAAAGGAGGAATCTACGTGGATATGACAACAAGTCAGCCTTCTCTTGCTCAGGAATTGTATGCTGCTGCTAAGGAGCAGGGATGCACTACTCTTGATGCTCCAGGTAGTTTATAGCGAGTATAAATGATATCTAGTTTCTGGAGGTGACGTTGGCGCTCGTACTGGAAAGCTTTCGATTATGGTAGGAGGAGACAAGACAACATATGATGATATGCTTCCCTTATTTGGTGTAGAGTCTGAGCTTGAAAGTGATCCTTAGTGCATGGGAACCAATATCAAGTATATGGGAGGACCTGGATGTGGTCAGCACACTAAGATGGTGAATCAGATTCTGATTTCTACAATGATGGTATTCATATTAGAGGATTGTGAAGTAGATTGGAGTGTGTGAGGGATTACTCTATGGATACAAGGCAGGTCTGAATCTGGATGAGGTGATCGCTGCTGTGGGTGCTGGCGCTGCTGGATCCTGGAGTATTAACAATCTGGGACCTCGTATGCTGAAGAGAGACTTCAATCCTGGTTTCTTTGTGGATCACTTCATCAAGGATATGGGAATTGCTTTGGAAGAGGCTAAGAGAATGAATTTGTCGCTTCCTGGACTTGCACTCGCCAATCAACTCTACATGTCCGTGAAAGCTCAGGGTAATGGAAAGCTGGGTACTCAGGCTCTAATGCTCGCTTTGGAGAGTATGAATGGAATGGACAAGGGTATTTCTGTGCAGAAGAAGGATTTAAGTGTTTGTTTGTGAGTCCACAAATAGTCTCGATTTTGGTGCTGAAACGGTCAAGGTTGGGAATAACCTCAAAACGACATTGAACCTCTTTGGATTCCCGATAAATCAGTACCTTTACTTTTCAGAGTTGTAATTTCATGTAGAGAGAATCACGATGACGTTTCAGTTCAGTGATGAAAAATGGTTCGTTCCCTTGGAGAAGTATACTGAGGACACGTATACAAACAAGGAGGAATCGATTTTCAAGTGCAGAAAACGAGTGAAATCTCTATGGTTGGCGTTATTCTTAGGGAAAGGAGCTGCTAGAACAAGAATCTGAGAAAGCGAGACAACTTCAACGGTAGAAGCGAATAGCAATATTTATTTCGTAGAGAGAGCGATATTGGTGATGCCAAGTGGTTACGCAAGATGCTCAATTCTGGTACTCTCACCGATAAAATGGGAGCAATGGCATCACTTGTGCAGAATGATCCTGTTCATAATATGGATATGATCGAATCTCTTTTGGCTATGGCGAACAAGAAAGGAAAGCGTGAAGCTCAGCTGTCGATTCAATCATTGCGTGAACTGTTTACATATTTCTTGCTTCCTGATCGTCCTTTGCGATATATCAGTCAGCAACCATTAGAAGCTGAGGGAGTTGATGACAAGACAATTATTCTTTTCTACTTTGAGCATCTTCTGAAGCAAAAGTATGCTGAGGTGAGCTCTTATTATCGGAATGACATATAGTTTATCGAATTACTCAAGAAATACAGTTTTGATAATCAAGCCTTCTTTAAGAAGATTGCCATCACCTCAATCTTCCAGCTTCTCGAAAGCAAGCCTGAACAAGAGCAGGCTTTGCTGATTATGCTTGTAGAGAAAATTGGAGATCCAGACACTACAGTTTAGACTAATAATTAGAATAATGCATAGATTAGTTCGCATGCTGTGTATTTGTTATTGAAACTTGTTCGTGAGAATCCTTACATGCGAATGGTGGTATCGAAAGAAGTACGTCAATTGTTGATTCGTTCGGATGTTACAATCAAAGCAGTGTATTATGGCACCTGTTTCCTGAACCAACTGGAATTTTCTCCAGAAGATAATGATTTTGCTGTGGATCTGATTACTTTCTATTTCTCCTTATTCCGGAAGTATGCTACGTTAACATTAGAAGCAGATCAGAAACAGA
>JABLTK010057081.1_pt1 | contig 11998 bp, 9 predicted proteins | sample 7160131 | NCBI WGS metagenome assembly JABLTK01 (sample SAMN14651221, study PRJNA627086) | human gut metagenome | isolation source: feces | host: Homo sapiens
AAAGTCTTGCCCGGCAAAGGATTGAAAGGGAGCGGCAACCGCTGCTTCTAGGCCAGCACGGTCACGAAGCCCATCAATACCACCTGTGGAGTGAATGATCTTGCTATGAATCAAGATCACATCTTCGGATTTGATCCAAATCATTCCGCCATCCTCTGATAGTCGGCGGCAAATTCAGAAAGTAAGGCATCTGTATCGGCCAACATTTTTTCTTGTGGTATGGTGTTTGCGGGTTCTTGGATCGTGACAGAAAACGGCATACCGTTCGCACGAACAAAGGCATTGGCAAAAATGTTGAACGCTGTGGAAGTCGTCATTCCAAGCTGTGCACAAATAGCAGCCATTTGGGACTTTACTTCTGAATCCATTCGGAAGGTCATATTGGTATCCATGTCGGCACCTCCTAGCATGACAATTATAGTACATATTATGTGCAAAGTCAAACGCAGGATACGCATGATGAGAAGAAGATATGTTGGCCTGAAGTAGAAAAAAGATATAACGGCGCTGGGGCTGCGGCCGAGTGAGCTGGTGGTGCAGATCGAGCGGAGGATAGAAGCGTCGGAAAATTATTGACCGTTTTCGGTTATTCTAGGATACACCGTTTCTGGTTACTGTTCAAGTGGAAAGTATTGATATGTTTTGCAGGATACTGGACTGTGAGGTGGGGGAGATCATGCGGTATGTTCGGGAAGAGGAAACGGAATAATTTATATTGTATTAAAATGAGTCATTCGGAGGAGTGGCTCATCTTTTTCTATGGAGCAAGGGAGGGAAATCCCTTGCGACCCCTGTTGCAGTATGATAAAATGAGACGGTCATAATAATATAAAAAACAAAACCTTGGTTGCGGATGGAGCCGAAGGGTCTGTCCGTAAGCGAGGTTGACGCAGCCGTTAGGCTGCGAAGACGGTACTACTTGAGATTACATGAACGGGGGGATCTTATGCAGATCCGAGAATTGACTCTTCAAAATTTTAGTTGTTTTGATCAGCTCACGTTGGAGTTTCACCCGAATTTTACCAATCTCCCGTCCCCCCGCTTGCCATGCTGGGTCAGAATCCAGGGCAGGGAAAGAATCTCCCGTTTATAAGCCAGCAATTCCCGTACATCTCCCGCCAGAAAATGGAGATGCCAGGCATCACACCGTCCCGGCTCAAAACGGAAGCGGACATCGACAACCTTTCCGAAAGGTGCGGCGGAATCCACCCTGCGCGCCATCAGGACAAGCTCCGGAGTACGGATATAGACATCCTGGAGGCGGCCGTCTTCCTCCATTTCTTCCACCCTCCGGCCTGCAGCCAGATAATAGGAAAAGGCGGCAGATAAAGCGTTCATACCCAGTTTTTTCTTATGCCGCCCCAACCGCTGGCTCACCGGACAATCCCCATCGGAACGGCTCCTGAAGAGCCGTTTTTCCTGAAACCGCCGGGGCAAAAGATCGGACGGCGCCCAGTCATTTACCCTGCCGGATTTTCCGGATAACCGGAGGCATCTCCGTTTTCGGCTGTTTCTGGGAGTAGGACAAATGCCCCGGTTCCAGCACCAGGCAGGAATCGTCCCTGCATATCTCCGCCCGCTCTGCAGTCACGTCTACGGTATGCCCGCAGCCGGAGAGGAGGGAGGACGCCGCATAAGCCGCTCCGGCCAGAACCACCCACAAGAGACGTTCCCACCAGGTCAATCCGGGTCGTGTTCCGCTTTTTTCATAAGCGTTTTTCATGCCCTGTTTTCCTGCCTCCAGAGCCGCTTTCTTTTGTTCTTCTGTCAAATTGAAGTCCATTTGAGAGAGGGGGTGAGTGGTTTCAGGAATTCTCGCGCATGTTGTGCCGCAACGGTTCCGCGGGGAAAACTGGCGCTGCGGCAGGACTGTTTATTGCTATTCATTTTGTTCTTTTTTTGTTCATTGCCCGGAAACGGCCTTTGCCGGCATGGAACCGGCGGTGACATCAGACCGCTCCCGGACACAGACATCCTTGCCCTGCCCTTGGGGCGGGAGCAACACGCCTGATACGTCCGGGAACAAGGAATATTCCGCCAGAGACAAACGCCGGAATTTCCGCCGCGGATAACAAATACCCTGTTGAAAACGGAACCGGTTCATGCTAGTCTCTTCCCTGCTATGGCAAAACCGGCTCTGGGGAAAGGCTTTGACGCCCTTATCAATCAAAATTTGTCTCGTGAATCCTTGGCGGCTCCCCAGGCGGGAGACGTTGTGCATCAGCTATCCCATGCCGCCATTATTCCCAGCTCCCTGCAGCCGCGCGCCATTTTCACGCCGGAACAACTGGCGGAACTTGTAGATTCCATCAAGGAACACGGCATCATCCAGCCTTTAATCGTCCGTGAAACGCAAAACGGCAAATATGAACTGATTGCCGGGGAAAGGCGCTGGAGAGCCTCCGGCATCCTGGGGCTGTCCACCGTGCCCGCCATCATCCGGGAAGCTTCCGACAAGGACGTGCTGGAATTGGCCCTGATTGAAAACCTCCAGCGGGAAAACCTCAGCCCGCTGGAAGAAGCCGCCGGCTATATGCGCCTGAAAACGGAGTTCCGCATGAAACAGGGAGACATCGCCAAGCGCGTAGGCAAATCCCGCGCCGCCGTAGCCAACAGCATGCGGCTGCTCGACCTGCCGCAGCCGGTTCAGGACATGCTGGGCAATACCTTTATCAGCGTAGGGCATGCCAAGGTACTTCTCTCCCTCAAAAACAAGGACCAGCAAATCCAGCTCGGGCGCGACATCGTCAACAAGGGCTACACCGTCCGCCAGACGGAAAAGGCCATTCAGAAGATGCTCAACCCGCCGGATCCGGCTCCCGCTAAAAAGCCGTCCTCCCCTCAGTACAAGAAAATTTCCGGCATCCTCGCCAAACAATTCGGAACTCCGGTGAACATCTCCGGCCAGGGAAGCCGGGGCTCCATCGAAATCACCTTCTCCAGCAAAGCGGAATTCATCCGCATCCTTGAGCTTCTGGGCCAGGATGAATGGCCCGATTCCAAGTAAACTTCCTCCCCCCTTTTCCATGACGCCCCGCATCGGACTTCTCCTGTTCACGGCCCTGCTGATGCAGTGCGAAAACCCCGTGGAAACGCCCCTGCCCGGTGTGGAAACCGTTCCCGCGCAAATCCGGCAGACGGACTGTTTCAATGGAGGAAACGCTCTGTTCCACGCCGCGCGGATAACGGAAATGGGGAACCGCGCTTCAGGCACTCCCGGTTACCGCAGGCAGATGGACTACCTGAAGGAGGAACTGACCAAATACGGCTGGACCTGCCGGGAACAGGATTTTGAAAAGGAAACGCCCCAGGGCCCCGTCCGTTTCGTCAACCTGAGGGCTCGTTTTGGCAAGGCTCCAAATTTCCTGGATCCGGTTCGAGGCCTGCTGACCTGCCATATTGACACCAAGCGGGGCATTGACGGATTCACCGGAGCCAATGACGGAGCATCGGGAGCTGCGGCCATTCTGGAGACAGCCCGCATTCTGTCCGGAGACCCCGCACGCGCCAGAAATTTGGAGCTTGTGTTTTTTGACGGGGAAGAAAGTTTTGCGGAACATATGGACAGCGACGACGGCCTGTACGGCTCCAGGCATTACGCATCCTCCATGCAACAACCGCTCCCCAAATGGATAATCAATCTGGACATGGTGGGGCGGCAGGGTAAAAAGATACGCATCCCGGCCATGACGCCCCAATCCATGTACCGGGTTTATTCCCGCGCTATCCGTGAACTGGGTTATTCCCCGGAAGAATGGGGAGTATCCGGCTATGCCATCCTGGATGACCACGTTCCTTTCATGGAGCGCGGCGTGGACACGCTGAACCTGATTGACGACTTCCAGGACGGCAACTGGTGGCACACCTCCAAGGATAACATCGGCATTCTGGGCGAAAAATCCTTCCAGCAAACCGGAGAAATGACCCTTCATATCCTCCGGCAACTGCTGCCCGGACCGCCCTCCACCTGACCAGGCAGCTCTGACCCTCCAATTATCCCTGTCCCGCCATGTCCTTCAACTCTCCCTGGCTGCTGTGGGCTCTCTTTGCAGCCTCCGTTCCCATCATCATCCACCTGGTCAACCGGTGGCGGCACCGTTCCGTCCCCTGGGCGGCCATGGAATTCCTTCTCCGTGCGGCCAGGGAAACACGTGGAACGAAAAAACTGCTGCACTATCTGATTCTGGCGCTGCGCGTGATGGCCGTGGCGGCACTGGTAACGGCCTTTGCGCGGCCCCTGCTCGGAAGCTTCTTCGGCTGGGGAAGCTCCGGATTGAATGAAGTCCTGCTGGTTCTGGATCGTTCCGCCTCCATGGATGCCCATCCGGACAAAACCAGCTCCCTTCGGGATGCCATCCCCCCTCTGGTGGAATCCACTTTCGCGCAGCTCGGCCACTGCCGCCTTTCCCTGCTTGATTCCGCCACTGGAACCGTTACCCAGATTCCCGCTCCGGAAGCCCTGGCGGACCTGACTGTAAGCAAGACAACGGATGGAGGCGCAGATATTCCGGCACTTCTGCAAAAAGCCATCCCGTACCTGGAAGAATCCGGCGCAGGAAAGACGGAAATCTGGATTGCCTCGGACATGCAGGCCTCTTCCTGGAAGCCAGACTCCCCTCTCTGGCCCGGTGTGCGCCAGAGGCTGGCCGCCCTTCCCCTGCCCCCTTCCATCCGCATCATGGCCCTCCGCGACAGGCCGGAAAGCAACCGCGGCATCAGAGTCCGGCAGGCTCAGGTAAATAACGGGAAACTGGTGCTGGATATGGAAGTGCTGCGGCAGGGGTTCAATCCCAACCAGCCGGAGGACGTGCCGGTGCAGCTTTCCGTGGATAACGCCTCCACCGCTGCCACGCTGCAACTGGCAGGGGAAAACACCTCCATCCGGAAAGAAATCCCCCTGCCGCAGGGCAAGGAATCCGGCTTCGGCTTCGTTGCGCTTCCTCATGACGACTTCATCAGGGATGACATTTCCTTCTTCACCTTCGCCCCCAGGCCTCTCGCCAACATCCTGATTTTCGGTCCTTCGGGAGAAGTGGGGAAAACCCTTTCCCTGATGTCCGCCCCTCCCGGCCTGGCCAGCAGGAAAGCCACGATGCCCGGCAATACGCGGGAAGCTCAGGCTAATCTGGCCTCCCAGTCCATGGTCGTTTGGTACGGGCCGCCACCGCGCGCGGAAATGGGGAAAAAACTCCAGACATACATTGAAGAAGGAGGAATAGCCCTTTTCCTGCCTGACGACACGGAACACGGAACACGGCATTCCTTCCTGGGCGTTTCCTGGGGCGCAACGGAGACGGCTCCGTCCGAACAATACTACCGTCTGGAAACGTGGGACCGGCAAAGGGGATTCCTCCGCGACGGTTCCGATCAGACACCCATCCCCGCCAACCGTCTCCGCGCCGTGCGCAGGAAACCCCTGCTGGGCAAATACCGCACTCTGGCCTCCTGGGATGACGGTTCCTGTGCCCTGGCCCAGGTCAGGGCCGGAACGGGGTCCGCTCTGTTCCTGGGAACGCTGCCCAGATATTCCTGGTCCAACCTGGCGGACGGCCACCTGCTGCTCCCCCTGCTCCAGCGTATGGCGGACCGGGGGGCGGAACGCTTTTCCACCTCCATTTCCCTACGGGTGAATGACGCCTCCCTGCCGCAATCCGCCACGGATACCCCCGTGCGCCTGGATAATGCCCAGGGAAGCCACCCCTCCGGTTCTCCGGCTGATACGGCGGGCGTGTACCGACTGGGAGGACAGACCTACGCCGTGAACCGTCCCTGGCCGGAAGACATGCCTGACCAGATTACGGATGAAAAACTCCACCTCCTTCTGCCGGAAGCTTCCATCAGTTCCATGCAGAGTGCAGAGGAAGCCCCCACCCTGGTGCAGGAAGCATGGAAGCTCTTCCTGTTCTTCGCCCTCGACTGCCTGCTGATGGAAGCCCTCCTGTGCCTGCCCGGCCAGACGGCCAAACTCCCCTCCCCCACCACCCGTCCATGAACCTGAGCCTTCAACCTACTGCGTCAAGCGTCATCCTGACCGTCCTGGTTATGGCGGCCGGCATCTGGATGAGCTATATCGCCTGCAAGCGCAACCGCCGGCCGCTGACATTCAAACTGGAAATTCTTCGCCTGGCAATCCTTGGCTTCATCTGCTTCCTGCTCTTCCAGCCGGAATGGCTCATCACCTCCTCCCCGCAGGAAAAACCCAAGGTTTCCATTCTGGAGGACCGCTCCGGCTCCATGGAAACGCAGGATGTGGAAATCTCCCCCCAGCATGTCGTCACACGCACGGCCTACGTGCAGGAACTGCTCAAGGGCAACAGTACGGAATCCCTCAAAGACACGCATGTAGTGGAATACGCCTCCTTCGGCGCGCCACCTGCGCCGGACTCTCCGGATTATGCCATGGCCGGCACAGACCTGGCCAAACCGCTGGAGGATGCCATGCAATCCTCCGACAACCTCCGGGCGGTCATCATGTTCACGGACGGCAGCCACAACGCCTCATCCTCCGTGCTGACGCAGGCCCAGCGCATGCGCACCAGGGGAATCCCCCTGTTCATCATTTCCGCAGGCAGCCCGTATCCCCTCCCGGACCTGGCCCTTCAGGACGTGAAAGCCCCCACTTACGGCATCATCGGGGAAACGGTGCAAATACCCTTTACCATTAAAAGCACGCTGGGCAAGGAAACGCGCGCCACGCTCACCATGATTTCCAGGGACACAGGGAAAACCGTCACCCGCACGGTCACCATTCCGGCCCAGGGAGAGGTATCCGACGCCGTTCTGTGGAAAATAGAAAAAGAAGGGGCGGAAACGCTGGAACTCAAACTCCCCGCCCAGCCCCAGGAACGGATGCACAATAATAACGCCTCTTCCTTCAGCATCTCCGGCAGGAGGGAATCCATCAAAGCACTGGTCATCGATACACTGCCGCGCTGGGAATACCGCTTCATCCGGAACGCCCTGTACCGGGATCCCGGCGTGAACGTGCACACCCTGCTCTTTCATCCGGAACTGGAAGAAATGGGGGAAGGCCCCGGATACCTGGTCAAATTCCCGGACAGAATGGAAGACCTGGCCCGGTATGACGTCATCTTCATCGGCGATGTGGGGCTGGGCTCCAAAGGGCTGACGGAAGAACAGGCCTCCCTGCTCAAAGGCATGGTAAAAAACCAGGCCAGCGGCATCGTCTTCCTCCCCGGCTACCAGGGCAGGCAAATGGAACTCCTGAAATCGGAACTGGGGGACCTGATGCCCGTTACATTTCTCAACACCAAACCGGAGGGGACAACCCAACCTTCCCCATCACCCCTTATCCTGACGCCGGAAGGCCGCGGCTCCCTGCTTACCATGCTGGCGGATACGGAGGGCGAAAACGAAGAAGTATGGCGCAATCTGCCGGGCTTCAACTGGTACGCCCCCGTGGAACGGACCAAAGCGGGAAGCACTGTCCTGGCCGTGCATGCGGCGGATAAGAATGCCTATGGCCGCATTCCCCTTATTGTCACCCAGTCCTGCGGCAACGGGAAAGTCCTCTTCATGGGAACGGATTCCGCCTGGCGATGGAGGCGCGGAGTAGAAGATAAATACCATTACCGTTTCTGGAGCCAGGTGGCCCGCTGGATGAGTTACCAGCGCAACATGGCCGCAGGAGAAAGAATCCGTCTGATTCCCACCCCGGAACGGCCCCGGCCGGGAGACACGCTGACCGTCACCGCCATGGTCTCCGACAAACTGGGGGCCCCTCTCCAGAATGGAGAGGTTTTTCTGGACATTACAACTCCGGAAGGAAGCTCCAGCCGCGTGCAAATGGACACGATGAACCATACATGGGGCTCCTTTACCGCCTCCGTCAAAATCAACCGTCCCGGCACCTGGAAGCTCACAGCTTCATCCTCTGCGGAACCGGATAAATCCGTTACGCTTCCCATCATCACCATGAGTGAAACGCTGGAAAAAATCGGCAGCCCCGTCAATACCGCGCTCATGGAGGAAATGGCCTCCATCACACGCGGGCGCATGGTAAAAGCTGAGGAAATACAGCGGCTCATTAAGGAAATCAGGGATCTCCCGGTGCCGCCGCCCATGGAAACGCGCATCCTGCTCTGGTGCAGCCCGTATACGCTCTCCATCCTCATCCTTCTGCTTACCCTGTTCTGGATAGGGAGAAAACTCAACGGCACCATTTGAGACGCAGGTTTCCCACACCTCCCCGGCAGGAGTTTTTCTTCCCTCCCTTCCCGTTATTTTTCCGCGGACTTCCCGTCCGCGGCAGCAGAAGCCGGCTGAGAAAATCTCAGCCTCAATCCCATTTTTTTCCAGGCCGCGGCCATTTCCCCCTGTACATCCTCCGGAGTCTTCCCATCCAGCAAAACAGCACGCGCCTTCCCGCCGCCCTCCGCATCACGAACCCTCAAATAGCTTCTGAGGCGCTCCGCCTTTCCGTTCCCTTCCAGGTGGCTCCAGTAAACCATCCACAACAAATCGGCCCAATACTGAAGCGTTCCTCCCCTGGAGGAAACGCCATGCTCCGCGGCGGAATGTGCTGAATCCCTGGACAGCATGTCCGCCAGGGCCGGCAGAGTTTCTCTGCCCGTGCGGACGGCGCGCGGAACCATTGCGGCCAGCCTTTCCGGAATCTTCCGGAATACAGGCGCTTCCTTCTCCATGGGAAGAAAAGCCATGTACGCGGAAAAGCCGTCCACCAGCCAGTGCTCCCAATCCATGGACTGCGCCGCCCAGTGCGTGACGGCAAAGCGCGGATCCAGTTCCGGCTTCAGCAGCTTTCCCTTCTTATTCCGCAACAGCAGAGCCGTGAAACTGGTAGGGGAAAACTTGAGATGCCCGTTCCGCAGGCCCGGAGCCCTGTTGAAATCCTCTTCCTGGAAACATACCCTCACCAGATACTTGCGGGAAGGCCGGCGGGCCACCGCCAGATTCAACGGAACAGACGCCAGGGCAGACAGAACGGTTTCAAAGCGCCGGGCCAGGGCCATACGCTCCGCTTCCGGCAGCTTTCCGGGAGACTCTATAATGAAATGATCCGTTTCATACACGCTCAATTCCTCCGTCTCCTGTACGGTTTTCACCAGCAGGAAACCGGGAACGGCCACCCTCTCCGGCCAGGGAACATCCCAATTCGGCTCCAGAGGAACGTATCGGCTGCCGGAATCTCCCTGCGCAGGAGGGTTCTCCGCCCCTGCATCCGTATCCGGAAGCGTCCCGTCAGACTTTGCCCATTCCAGAATATATTCCTGATCGGCTCCGGAAAAAATATTCCGGGGAACAACCACCACGCGCCCGTCCTGAAGCTTCAAATCCACCTCCGCATCACGGACGGCCACCAGCACGGCTACGACGGTAGCGCCCCGGTCATTCGTCCAAATACGCGCCCGGGCGCTTCCAGCCAGGCTCAGCCCCGCCAATACGGACAGTATCTTTACAGGTACGGTCATAGGGTTCCCTTTGCCCGCACAAGCTATCACATTGTCCCGCAGACGCAACCCTTTTTCCATCCCCCTCTCTTCCGGAACCTGTTCCTTGAAAAGAATATGGGAAAGGAATCCTCCGCAGCCTGTCCCCCGGAGGGGTTGACACGCTCCGGCAAAACCCATAATCTTAGGGAAGGAAGGAAAAGAAAGTATGCATATCAGTCCCCTCAGAAAAAATATTCCGTTGACTGTCGTCACCCTGGCGGCCCTGGGCATCATGTTTTTCCTGTTCTTCATGCATCCCGCCTCTACGGAAGAATCACTGGAATTCTATGCGCCGGACGGCAACATCGCAGGCTCCTTCCGGGTGGAAATCACGCATGCGCCCACCAACCCCGCCTATACGGAAGTAACAATCATCCCGGAAGATATGGAATCCTTCCAGCGGTTTTTGACCCAGTTCCGCAACAAACCCGTTACTGCAAAAATTCCCTCCCGCGGCAGCCACATCATTGTTCCGGGCCGGGACATGCAATACGACGGCGTCCTGCGCCTGACCGGACATTGAGAGGGCGGGCAAACAGAGGCCCTCTTAAAGTTGTTCTCCCTTTCCCACGTCCTTCGCCCACTTTCGGGCCAGGAAGGAGCAAACCATCAACTGGAGCTGGTGGAACACCATGATGGGAATCACCAGCAGCCCGATGGGGGCTCCGGCAAAAATCACGTTCATCATCGGAATGCCGGTAGCCAGGCTCTTTTTGGAGCCGCAGAAAATAATCGCAATACGGTCCTCTCGGGAAAAACGGAGCCTGCGTGAAAGGAAAGCCGTCAGCCACAGGGCCGCGGCCAGCAGAAGGCCGCAAAAAGCCAGCACCTCCACCAGGGAAAGCCAGGGCAGATTTTTCCATACGCCGTTAATCATCGCATGGCTGAATGCCGTGTAAATAACCAGCCAGATGGTGCTGTGGTCTGTCCAGGAAGTGAGGTTCCGGTGCGTGACTACCCATTTGCCAATCCAGCGCTGGGCGAACTGGCCGGCCACAAAAGGCACCAGAATAATATAGCAGATGTTCAGGAAAGTGGAAAAATCCACGCCCCCTTCCCCTCCGCGGGACCACACCAGCCCCACCAGCAAGGGGGTGAGGAACACCCCCAGCAGGCTGGAAACGGAAGCAGAGCAAATGGCAGCGGCCACATTGCCGCCCGCCATGGAAGTGAACGCTATGCTGGACTGCACGGTGGAAGGCAGCATGCACACATACAGCATTCCCATGCACAAATCCGGCCCCAGCACACTATTCCACAAGGGCATGCTGACCATGCCCAGCAGGGGGAAAATAACAAAGGTGCTCGCAGCCACCAGCCCCTGAAGGCGCCAGTGCATCACCCCTTCCCATACGGAACGGCGGGAAAGCTTGGCCCCGTACAGGAAAAAAAGCAGAACGATGGCTGCATCGCTCAGGCGGCTGAACACTGTATCCCATACTCCGGAACAGGGAACCAGAATTCCCGCGCCCACACTGACGATGAGGCCGATGGTGAAGCGATCCAATTTGGCAAGGAATCCCGGCATGGAAAAGGAAAAAAGGTAAATACCGCCTCCGGCGTTCTATTTGAAACGCACAGCATGCTTCTTGCTCAGGCGCAGGACGTTGCCCGGAGCCAGTTCCAAAACGGCGGAGGGGTCTGTCATTTTCACATCATTCAACTGGATGGCGCCGGGCGTGAAATGCTCCTTGCGGAGAACGCCATTGGATTTTTTCACCTGGAAAACATTCTCAAACAGGAAGGAAACCAGAGCCAGGGCATTCATGCCGGCAGGCAGGGAGGCAATCTCCACTTCCGGCAAATCCGCGGCGGCCAAATCCCTCTTGGAAAAACGGGTTTCCCAGTCAGAACGCGCGGCATCCGCAGCGGCGGAATCATGATAGCGGGCCGTGATTTTCCAGGCCAGGAGCTTTTTGGCTTCCATCGGATGCAATCCCATGTCCCGCTTCTCACCCAGCAGCACCAGGTAATAGCGGTCCATCAGTTCGTCGCTGGCGCTCATCATCTTGCCGAACATCATCTCCGGAGCCTCATCCACGCCCACGTAATTCCCGTAGGACTTGGACATCTTCCGCACGCCGTCCAGACCTTCCAGAAGAGGCATCGTCATGGCGATCTGCGGCAGCATGCCTTCCTCCTTCTGAAGGTCGCGGCCCACCAGGATGTTGAAAAGCTGGTCCGTCCCGCCCAGCTCCACGTCCGCACGGATTTCCACGGAATCCCAGCCCTGCATAATCGGATACTGCATCTCATGTAGGCGCACCTCTTTACCTCCCTCCACACGGGCCTTGAAATCCTCCCGGGCCAGCATCTGCTGCATGGTCACGCGGGAATTAAGCTTCAGCACCTCCTCATACGTCATCTTGCGGAACCAGTCCCCATTATACACGATCTCCGTCTTGTCTCGGTCCAAAATCTTGAATGCCTGCTTGGTATATGTCTCCGCATTCTCCAGCACCTGTTCACGGGAAAGGGGGGGGCGGGTCACGGAACGGCCGGCGCCCGATTGCAATCTTTCTCTC
>JABLTK010114185.1_pt1 | contig 11984 bp, 20 predicted proteins | sample 7160131 | NCBI WGS metagenome assembly JABLTK01 (sample SAMN14651221, study PRJNA627086) | human gut metagenome | isolation source: feces | host: Homo sapiens
AACTAATGTCCATTCAATCCGAGCTAGATGCTGGAATACAGCATGGCGATATAATCATCGTTCAGGTTTTCAACGTCCGACAGGTATTTGACCAGAAGTTTTGCATTTTCACTGGTAACAGATATGCCTCTTCCGGACAATGCAACAATCTTATTGGCCGATGTGATCATTGTCTTTGGAACCGTAATTTCATCCCATCGGCCGTTCCGGAAATAAGCCAGTTTGATCTGTTCTTCGCCGGTTTCAAGGTTCTTCATTCGTTCCACGGGAAGTATAGGATGATAGCAGGCCACCTGATTAATAGAACTATTGGACTGGCTGTAGATGCCATTCAACTTGGCGATCCAGGCACCGCAGGCTAATTCATCATAGGGGCCCTGAAAGTTTGTATAGTTATCCAATGTACACATCTGATTTTCCTGTTGCTTTTTCTGTTTCATTTCCTTATCGGCTCGTTTATAAGCCGCCAGCAGCTCTTTAAAATCCTGCGCAACACCCAGTTCTCTGGATCTTGTTTTCAGTGCAATTTCTGTACGTGTCCGTTTTACCTGATCTTGCATATCAAACAGCTCCATGAAGACATCTTCTTCAAGAATGTCATCTGCAGTCATATCATTCAAAGGTTTCATCTCCTGCCACACCTCCTTTCCCGTGGATTTTCTCATACGCTAATAACTCCTTCTGCAGGGCATTGTAGCTTTCGCACCATTCATCACTGAGCGGTTGAGAATGGCTTATGGATGCCCTGTAGATATCAATCAGATCAATATTAAGTTGAACTGTTTCCTGCTTCTTTTGATCCCGGATCCGACGTTCTTCCCTTGCTTTCTGTGCCTTGTAGACAGCCATCCTCGCTCTTGCCTTGGAGTGTTTTTTTTGGCACTCATATTCACCGCCAAGAAAGAGAAAAGCTTCTTTGAAACTCATGCCATCCATTCTGCGGACAAAGTCAAAAACGTCTCCGGATGCGCCGCATCCAAAGCAGTAAAAACTGTCTTTGTAGATCTTTAGGGATGCATTTTTGTCCCTGTCGTGAAAAGGACAGCGGATGAACCCGGCTCTGTTCGGATATAAACCGTATTTCCAAACTAGCTCCGTCATAGATACGGTCCTTTTAATTTCTTCAGATGTCATAGCTACCGCCTAAAATCTCGATAATCTTTTTACCCGTTTCATTCTTATCACAGAACAGAAACCTGCAGCCATACTTTCTCTCCTGTGTCTGCAATATCCTGCAAAGCGTTTCGCCTGTAGTGGCCTTTGTTTCGACCTCTTCCCAATGACCTGTGTCCGGATTCTTCTGGCGTTTCCAGCGTCTCGGATTCTCCCAGAACATGACATCATTCAAGCTCTTAATTCCTTTGCCATGCTCACACAGAAAAAACAGCTGGATCTCATTCTGCTGCGCCAGAAGCATTTCCCTTCTGAATCGTTCGTGATCAGAAGTTACGTTGCTGCACAGCTCGGACAGGTTCTGCTTTCTGTCAACGATCACACGGGGATTGTCGTAATTCATATAATCTCCAACCATCAATTTACTGACTGGGTGCTTAATGTCCTGCCGGTCGAATTCGGCCAGGATCTTTTTAATCGCCCTGGCTTTTTCCCGGCTGTCAATCTGTATGATCATGCTACATGTCTCCTTTTAACTAAACGGCAGCTCTTCTTCGATCTCAGTTGGAATATTCATCCATCCATCTGCAGACTGTGCCTGATTCGGATTTGGCCGGCCCGCTGCTCCTTGAGTATTCTGCTGTCCACTTTCACTACCCTTGCTTTCGGCAAAAGCTACCGTCTGGGCAATGACATCTGTCGTATAGACTTTTGCCCCGTCTTGATTTATATAACTGCCTGTCTGGATAGAGCCAACCAGCTCCATCTTTTTGCCTTTCCAGAAATATTTTTCGATGAATTCTGCAGTTTTTCCGAAGGCTTTACAATTAATAAAATCCGCTGTCGGTCCGTTGTCGCTTTTATACTGGCGATCAACAGCGAGGGTAAACCTCGCTATCGTATGGCCATTGTCTGTATACCGGACTTCCGGATCTCTTGTTAATCTTCCTGTCAGCTGTACACTATTCACGCGGCGTCACGTCCTTTCTGTCCGGTGTCTTTTCAAATTTCTTCATAACAGCTTTATATTCAGTGATTGTCATTTCACTTACTTTCTTTGCTTTTACGGCACGCATCCCGAGGATTGCTTCATCGCTTACTCCGGTTCTGATCTGCTGCTCACGGATGGTCTGCAACATAACCGGTGTGATTCTTTCTTCTGTGGAAACATCCTGGCTTACTTCCGGCTTCTGCTCAGACGCTGGCTTTTGCGCCGGCTGCTGCTTCGGTGCAGCTGTCTGCGTGACGATCTCTTCTGCAGGACTGTTTGCATCCGGATCCTGCATCTCTTCTGTTGGGATGCAGAACACTTGAAAGCATGCATGCCTGATTTGTGTTCTCTACTATCTGATTGACATAATGCATTGCCGACTGATATTCCAGTTGATATGTAACAAAAGTGGCAATCACCAATACCATCGTGATCAGATACCTTCTTTCCAATCTTCGTATCTGGTCACGCATGGCTTTTAAATCTTCTTCCAATATCATCACCTCTCAATCTCAAAAAAGAAATTTGCATCGATGCCATACGGCAATAATGCAGTTAATATTGCTTTTAGGTCTGAAATTCTCATTATTCGCCTTCCATTCAACATGTCGTTAAATTCCTGCAAAGTAAATCCGGAATTTCTGGCAATTGCAGACTGCTTAATTCCTTTTTCTTTGAGGAATGATTTTAATCTGTTTGATACCGGCATGTTGGATGAAGTGATATCAATCACGCTGCTATCCCTCCTCATTGTTTATCCCAATCATTGAAAAGCTATTTGCATTATGTTAAAATTTATTTAGTAAAATATGTCTTACCAAAGAAAGGAGCTATTAAATGTCAGGCTTTCAATGCCCTTACTGTTCAATGTTTATGTCTGTCTCTGATGCTACTGTTGCTCATCGTTTTCCTGCTTTTTCATGTTGCAATGGCGATAACTATAAACAAAATGGAAAATATATTGATCCAACAACATTAAAGATTTCCTTTTTTAAATGTCCAAATTGTGGGCAATACACTATTTCTGTATCCGGTGCCGGCAATGCTGTAAAAGATATCAATATGCAAATTCGGCCTCTTTCTCGCGCTAAACATTACCCTAATTACATACCAGAGAATATTCTCAACGATTATAAAGAAGCGTGTGCCATTGTCGACTTGAGTCCAAAAGCATCTGCCACCCTAGCACGTCGTTGTCTTCAGGGTATGATTAGAGATTTCTTCGGCATACACAAAAAAACTCTTTATGAAGAAATTGATGCCATAAAAGATAAAATTCCAACTGACCAATGGCAGGTACTTGATAGTTTGCGCCGAATTGGTAATATAGGTGCTCACATGGAAAAAGATATTAATCTTATTATTGACATTGATCCAGACGAATCTCAAAAACTGCTCAAACTTATTGAACTCTTAATTGAGCAATGGTATGTTGAACATTATAATCGTGAGCAACTATATGCAGATATCATTGGCATCGATCAAAACAAACAAAAAGAACGTAAGAAAACGGAGTAGGAAACTACTCTTTTTCTTTTATGCATGGATCATGTTCTGCCAACAATTTCCCGCCAAAGTCCCAGTATTGTGTTACAATTCGCACCGGATCATCATTTTCTCCTAACCCTCGCATTGATTTTGTTTCTATCACTTGAATCACTCTAGCAGCACCTGTTCCTCGCGGCCTAACCTTCGCCTTCATCTTCTATCCCTCCTCTCTGTCTGGTTCGAATGAATCAACTGTTCAAATTTAAATTTCGTTCAAAACTCAGCATTTCACTTACCGGAATTCGTAAAACTTCCGACAAAGCAATAAGTATTGAAGCTTTCATATCTTGCTGACGTTCGCCTTTTTCTATAGAGCAATAATAGTTTGTTGAAATTCCGATACGCTTAGCTACATCTTCCTGTGTCATTCCCAGTGATAACCGGGCATTTTTTAAGTATTCTCTCAATATTTTCACCTCCAATTTTCAAAACGAGAATTTCTATCTTCATTCTACTTCTCGATTTGCAAATTGTCAAGAGATAAATTTTCAAAATGAGAATTTATTTTTCTTGAAATATCTCATTTTGTGATTTATAATAGTGTTAAATAGAAACGAGGTGTCGTAATGAGAATTAAAGAATTACGGGAATCACATAATATGCAGCAAAAAGAATTAGCATCTGCGTTGAATATTCCTCCAAGCACATTAAGTCAATATGAAACTGGGAAAAGGGAACCTAATATTGAAACAGTAACTAAAATTGCAAAGCTTTTTGATGTTACCACTGATTATATATACGGCATAAGCGATACGGTTACGTGTCGTGAATGTGGCCTTACCTATTCTCTGGATAATGAGTTAGACGTAGAAACTCATAGGGAAATCCATGCCAGATGGTTGAAAGCAAAAGAAAAATACGGTTTTTGTTATTCTAATTTAGCGGAAAATGAACGAATCAAAGCTGAAAATAGAAATATAGTAAAGGATTTTTCTCAGCCCCTTAGTAAAAGATATGATGCACAAATAGAGGTTTTTAAATGCCTTTTCTCTAGGGCTTTGGATGCAAGTAACTATAGTGATTCTTTTATAAGTTTTGAGGAATATATATCTATGTTGCTTAACCAACCTTCTGTCCAAAAGCGTTTAGGAAAAGAATTATATGAAAAAATGTTGGATAAATTTGGCGCAAAAGAAGGTATTCCAGACGGTCAGACGTATTACTACCAATACGAAGTTCCGCATACGTCAACACTTGCAGCTCATTTCAGCGGTGACGAATACACAGAATCCGAACTGAACGAAATTCGTCAGTTCGCAGAATTTGTAAAGAACAAAAGAAAATAGATACACATACCAGAGTGGGGGTGTCTTATGAATACATATGAAGAATTACAAGATAAGGCCTGCAAGGACGGTATTGATGTTATAGATTATCCATTCAATAGTGACAGAATTGATGGGTTGTATTGCGACGGCACGATTGCTATCCGTAAGAATATAGAAACATCGACCGAGAAGGCATGTGTTTTAGCTGAAGAACTTGGCCACTATTATACGAGTCATGGAAACATTATCAATATGAATGATGTAAAAAACAGAAAACAGGAACGTCAGGCCAGAGAATGGGGATTCAACAACCGGATCGGCTTACTCGGTATCATCCGGGCATTTGAGCATGGTTGCCATAACCGATATGAAATGGCAGAATTCCTGGAAGTAACTGAAGAATATTTGGAAGAAGCATTGAAATGTTACAGAAGTAAATATGGAATATATAAAGTCGTTGATAACTATGCAATTACTTTTATTCCGAATCTGGCTGTAACGAAACTATTTTAACAAAGGTGATGAATTATGGGTATATTTGATGTCTTTAAAGAAAAATGCGACTGTGTCATTTGTGGTAATGCTGGACGAAAAATATTCATGTATGAAATTGCTGATGGTAAAATTTGTGATGACTGCTACAATAAACTTGGCAAAGATAAGCAATGCTCAAAATATACCTTGAATCAAGCACTTGATATAATGGATCAACGTCAAATACTGATTAAATTAGCTGATAATGATTTCTTATTTGAAGATAAAGTTGGATTTAAGGATTCTCTCAAGGAAGCAATCCATGGTGCCAAAAAGCTAAAGACAGACCTTTTGGAAGCAGACTATCCTGAACCGGCTAGTAAAATGGAAGCAATATTCCGTGGTCGTATTTACAGTATATCTGGCAAAGACAAAAGATTTCCAATACTTCCTAAGAAAGAGGTCGAAAGTACCCGATTAGAATTCTATCCTTTTTCATATGGTCATAGTCAGCCGTCATACTGTAAACCTTCTCAAGCAATCAGCTATAGTAATCGACCATATGTTGATGACAGAGACGACAACGAAAAAGTTGAGTATGGAAAAATAGTTCAGGAAACATTGAGAAAAAATATATTGCAAGATGAATTTAAGTGGATTACAAAGAATCTCCCTGAAATGGCACCGAAATCATTGAGCGGATATTCACGTATGAAAAATAGTAATTCAAAGAATTTCCAAAAGATACAGCAAGCTGCAGCAAAACTTGGAAAAACTATTGTATAGATTAATCGTTGGATTAAAAGGAGGTCTTCTACAATGATGTATCCATTCATGACATTAAATGATGACACTGAGATTACACATTCTGAAATGAAACCTGACGGTAAGGTCAAGGTCTATATTGAAACACCTGATGATTTTGGTGGCTTCCATAATGCTACTTGCTGGCTGCCGGATTATAAATGGGAAAATATTGATGGCTATTCAGATGCAGAGATGTCTTATTTTAGACAGCTTATTCGCAACAACGCCCATCTCATTATTGAGTTTTCTCAAGAAGGAGGCGTTCTGAATGCCGCAAATTCTTAGAGTTGGTCCTTATAGCATTTATTTCTGGTCAAACGAAGGTAAACCGATTGAACCTATTCATGTCCATATCGCAGAAGGCCGAGCAACAAGCACGGCAACCAAGCTGTGGATCACAAGCACAGGAAAAGTTCTTCTTTGTAACAATAATTCAAAAATTCCCGGAAATGTTCTGAAGAAATTGATGAGAATGATCGAAGCCAACAGTGCAGAAATCATAGATGAATGGCTAAATTTCTTTGGAGAAATTCGCTATTTCTGTTGATGAGGAGTGAGCACAATTGAACATTCAAGAATATATAGAAAAGCGTGTTGATGATCAAATTAATTGGTATGACGAAAAATCTCGAAAAGCTCAGAAATGGTATAAAGGACTTCAATTACTTGAAATTATCATAGCTGCTCTTATACCATTGCTATCCGGCTATACAGAGCATTCTTACATACCATTAATTATTGGAATATCTGGAGCAGTTATTGCTGTAATTGAAGCGGTCACAAAGTTAAACAATTATCATGAAAACTGGATTCAATATCGAACAACATGCGAAATGTTAAAATACCAAAAACACTTATTCATCACTGGCTCATCGCCATATAATAACGGCAATGAGACCATAGCGAGTTTGTTTGTTCACAATATTGAAAACATAATTTCATCAGAAAATAACCAGTGGAAGAATTTGAATATACAAAAAAATAAGGTAATTCAAAATTCAAAAGAAAAAATCAATTAGCTACTTCATATGTTTTTTCAAATATATCAGGCTTGCAAGGATATTGTTCTCCGTTCACGCCGGTAATGATCCAATCTCCTGGTTCAGCTTTCATATCACCTTCCAAGGTATGAATAATCATCGCGGTATCCGTTTGGTATGCTTCGACGGTAACAGGCTTTTTCTTAAATTTTTGAATTAGTTTATTCATAGAACCACCTCATAAAATATTATAAAAGGAGTGTTGATATGCCATTTTTATATGATTACAGACTTTTCATTAGTCATGCTTGGAGATACGGTGAAGACTATAGGAATCTTGTAAGTCTTCTTGATAATGCCAGATATTTCTCATATTATAATTATTCAGCACCAAGAGAAAAACCTTTGTTTCCACCTGGAACACCAAAGACAAACTCACAAATACGTGATTTAATCACTGCAAAAATCAAACCTTCCCAGATAACAATAGTTATTTCCGGAATGTATGCTACATATAGTGATTGGATTAAGTATGAAATCGACGAATCTGTACGAATGAAAAAGCCAATCATAGGTATTTATCCTCGGGGACAAATAAATGTTCCAAAATACGTAACGATGTATGCTGATGATATGGTTCATTGGAACACAGATTCTATCGTCAGGGCAATACGCCGCCTTGTTTAATTTCTTTAAATATAATATTTGATAGTATTTTTTTCAACAAAAATAGCAAAACCGCCCGGTGTTACCAGCACCGAACGGCTTTACATAGATTTCTTGTACAAGCCGGAGCTTGCGATCAATACATCCTAGACAAGTGTATTATATCACAAAAATCCGGCACCGTACAGGTGTATTTTTTATACCCATTTTTAAGAATTGGAGTGATACATATGGCAACACCTAAAAAACTTCCTTCCGGCAACTGGCGTGTCCGTGTCTATGATTATACTGATGAATCCAATGTTAGGCACTACCGCTCTTTCACTGCTGCAACGAAGAAAGAATGTTCTTACATGGCAGCGGAATTTTCACAGAACAAATCCCGCATTGCTGCAGGTGATCTGACCGTTGCCGAGGCTATTGATGAATACATACGTGTCAAATCAGAAGTTTTATCTCGCAGTACGATCAGGGGTTATCAGACACAGCGCAAAAACTACTATAAAAGTATCGAAACCATACGGATCCGGACATTGACCACGCCTGTCATACAGGAATGGATCAACCGTCTGGCAGGAAGGCTTTCACCGAAGACTGTATCCAACGTGAACGGATTGTTGATGGCTGCACTTGCCATGTTTGCTCCGGAACTCAGGATCAGCGTAACTCTGCCAAGAAAAATACCGGCACAGCTTTACACGCCATCTGATTCAGATATAAAAGCTTTGTTGGCTGCCATTGATGATGACGAGCTTTACTTGGCTGTCTTACTGGCCGCCTTCGGCCCATTGCGCCGTGGCGAGCTGTGCGCCTTAGAGAGCACTGATATACATGATAACTATATAACTGTCAATAAATGCATGGTAAAGGATTCTGACGGCATCTGGCACGTTCAACCAAGGCCAAAAACAGATGCTTCTTTCCGTACAGTAGACTTCCCGGAATTTGTCATAGAACACATTCCAAAAAAAGAAGGACGGATTTTTGACTGTAATCCGGATAACATAACCAACCGGTTCCACCGTACCATCCAAAGGAACAATCTTTCACCATTCCGCTTTCATGATCTCAGACATTATGCCGCCAGCATCATGCATGCTATCGGTGTTCCAGATCAGTATATCATGCAGCGTGGTGGATGGGCTACAGACGGCATCATGAAATCCGTCTACAGAGATGCTATTGATGAGCAGACTGTCAAAATGAATCAGCTTATTAACAAGCACTTCTCGTCTCTGTGAAGCGTGTCATATTCCGTGTCATATTAATTTGCAAAACAATGCTTTATGATGACAATTTAATGCAAAAATAAGAAAAGGCAAGCACCCCGGGGAAACTCTGAAATGCTTGCTTTTTCTGTACATATAGCAAAAAAAGCGGCTTTCCTAAGAAAACCGCTTTCCAGCTGATGACGGGAATTGAACCCGTGACCCCTTCCTTACCAAGGAAGTGCTCTACCTCTGAGCCACATCAGCAATTATCAACTTGTTAAGTTTACTATATACATCAGAATTTGTCAACCTACTTTTAATTAAAATATAATTTTAAGTGAGTCAGAATAAAATTAATTATGAATTATAGTATACCATAACTTTTATACTTAAAAAAGTAAAGACATTTACCTAATGAGAAATTATACCATAAAAATTCTTGAAAATATACCCATTTTGTTGTAGCATATGTTTTAGTACACTTTACTATGTAAAAGTTAGGAGATAAACATGAAAAAGATACCATTTGTGACAAAACAACAGGTAGAGGAAATTGTTAAAAAATTCCCTACACCATTTCATTTATATGACGAGGCAGGCATCCGTGCCAACGCACAGGCTGTAAAGGATGCATTTGCATGGAATCCGGGCTTTAGAGAGTATTTTGCTGTAAAGGCTACCCCAAACCCATACCTGCTCAAGATTTTAAAGGATTATGACATGGGCTGTGATTGTTCATCATACACAGAGCTTATGCTTGCAAAGTCATGCGGCTTCGATGGAGAGCATATCATGTTTTCATCAAATGATACACCGGCAGAGGAATTTGCATATGCAGACAAGCTTGGTGCTATCATCAATCTCGATGATTTCACACATATTGATTTTTTGGAGGAAACAATCGGACATATTCCGGAGACAATAAGCTGCAGATATAATCCGGGCGGAGTGTTCACACTGTCAAACGGTATCATGGACAATCCGGGAGACTCCAAGTATGGCATGACAAAGGAACAGCTTTTTGAGGCATTCAAAATTCTTAAGTCAAAAGGCGCTAAATACTTTGGCGTGCATGCATTCCTGGCAAGCAATACAGTAACCAACGAGTATTATCCACAGCTTGCAAAGGAGCTTTTTGAGCTGGTTGTTGAGCTTAAAAATGAGACCGGCTGCGATATTAGATTTGTAAATCTTTCAGGTGGAGTTGGCGTGGCTTATAAGCCGGATCAGACACCAAACGATATATCGGTTATCGGCGCCGGTGTACATAAGGTGTACGATGAGGTTTTGGTACCGGCAGGAATGGGCGATGTGGCTATTTACACAGAGATGGGACGTTTTATGATGGCTCCGTATGGCTGTCTTGTGACAAAGGCTATCCATGAGAAGCATATCTACAAGGAGTATATAGGAGTAGATGCGTGTGCGGCAAACCTTATGAGACCGGCTATTTACGGCTCATACCATCATATCACAGTGCTCGGCAAGGAGGATGCACCTTGTGACCATACATATGATGTGGTAGGCTCACTCTGTGAGAACTGTGACAAGTTTGCAATTGACAGACAGCTTCCGAAGATCGATATGGGAGACTATCTGGTAATCCATGATACAGGAGCACACGGCTTCTCAATGGGCTACAATTACAACGGACGACTTCGCTCAGCAGAGATACTGCTCGAAAGCAATGGAGAGGCAAAACTCATCAGAAGAGCAGAAACTCCGGCAGACTACTTTGCAACCTTTGACTGCTTTGATGATATTAAAATAACAGAGTAATCTGCTAGCGCACCTTGCAGAGCACGTGTCCGAATTTTATCCATTTGCTCATATCATCAACATTATCGCTGTCGACATAAAAGGTCTCACCGTAATTGTTGATTGGTGTGAGCTCACATGGGTTTTTCTGGTGGAGTTTTCTGATGTATGCACGCTTGTTCTGTGCGTTGATAAAGATACCGGTATCGCCGTCGCGGATTGGGTTTCGACTGATTAGAAGTATATCACCTTTATTATATACAGGATGTAGATGATTGCTTGTGATGCGGATTCCGATGTGAAGGGCATCACCGAAGGCTTTTCTGTAATTTGAAACATCAAGCTTTTCGACATTGTAGGAGTCCAAAATCATGCCGTCGGTCATATTGCCTGTCGGGATGAGGACGGAAATCAGATCCTCCGTATGACTGCTTTCATCCTTGTAGGCAGATAGCGCAAGCTCAGTGTCTATAATCGAGTCTATAAGTATGCGCTGGCTTTTGGAAAGCTTTTTGATGCGCTTTACAAGGTTTATTACATCATCATTGAAGCCTGTTAGTTCGCAGGAAAACCGTCCTGTCAGCTTGTATATCAGGTAAGCGGTGTAGATGTCTATACGAGAGGATTCTCCGTTTGCTATTCGCTTGTAGGTGGAGAGTGACATATCAAGTGCTTTTGCAAACTGTGCTTGGGACATACCAAGCTTTGTGCGTTCGCGCTCAATATTTGTCGATATGTTGTTTGCTATTTCAAGTCGGTTCATTTATGAGCTAATCTCCCTTCTTTTTAAAAAAATAAACTCCAAATTTGGTCAAGTATTGACATGCGCAATACACTATAATGGTTATTGTTGAAACATAAATAAATATATAAGAAACGTCAATTACTGTCAAATTAAAATGTTTGTTATATAAAAAGGGAGGTGTCCTGAAACTTAATTAGTGTAAGCTGAATGCAGCTTACACTTTTTTTATTTAAACAAATGCAGCTTTATTTATAATAAATATCAAAAAAATTTTTTGAAATAAATGTGTCTGAGGCATTGATTAGAGCACCGCTAATTGGTACAATGTTTTATTAGGTGATGAATCAGTATTACGAGGTCTAGATATAAATGAATGATATAGCAATTGATAAAGAACACTTACATTATTTGGAACAGCTGTCG
>JABLTK010009844.1_pt1 | contig 11971 bp, 10 predicted proteins | sample 7160131 | NCBI WGS metagenome assembly JABLTK01 (sample SAMN14651221, study PRJNA627086) | human gut metagenome | isolation source: feces | host: Homo sapiens
AAACGCGGGCAACTATGAGCCGGGCAAGCCGAAGTATTACGGCCGGTTCAATCAGGGCGTCGTGACGATCAATCTGGTCGATATCGCGCTGTCGTCCGGCGGCGGGCTGGACAAGTTCTGGAAGATCTTCGACGATCGGCTGGAGCTGTGCTACCGCGCGCTCATGTGCCGCCACAACCGGCTGAAGGGCACGCTGTCTGACGCCGCGCCCATCCTCTGGCAGTACGGCGCGCTGGCCAGACTCAAAAAGGGCGAGCCCATCGATAAACTGCTCTACGGCGGGTATTCGACGATCTCGCTCGGCTACGCAGGCCTTTATGAGTGCGTCAAGTACATGACCGGCAAGTCCCACACCGATCCGGCCGCCACGCCGTTTGCGCTCGACATCATGCACCATCTGAACGACGCCTGCGCCAAGTGGAAGTCCGAAACGGACATCGATTTCTCGCTCTACGGCACGCCGCTGGAGTCCACGACGTATAAATTCGCCAAGTGCCTGCAGAAGCGCTTCGGCATCGTCCCGGGTATCACGGACAAAAACTATATCACGAACTCCTATCACATCCACGTGACCGAGCACATCAACGCCTTTGACAAGCTGGCCTTCGAGTCGCAGTTCCAGGCGCTCTCCCCCGGCGGCGCGATCAGCTATGTCGAGGTCCCGAACATGCAGCAGAATCTCGACGCCGTGCTGGAGGTCATGAAATTTATCTACGACCACATCATGTACGCCGAGCTCAACACGAAGTCCGACTACTGTCAGGTCTGCGGCTTCGACGGCGAGATCGAGATCAAGGAGGACGAAGACGGCAAGCTCATCTGGGTCTGCCCGCAGTGCGGCAACACCGATCAGTCCAAGATGAACGTCGCCCGCCGCACCTGCGGCTACATCGGCACCCAGTATTGGAACCAGGGCCGCACCCAGGAGATCCGCGACCGCGTGCTGCATCTGTAAGAGACAGCGAAGCCCCCGCCGCATGGCGGGGGCTTCGTTTGTCAAGAGAGTCCGGCCGTCAGCGGGACGGGCTTCGCAGGAGCTTTTCCATCAGACCCGAGCGGCGGAAGAACAGCAGCAGCGGCACGCCGAGCAGATACAAAACGACTGCCTCTCCGAGCAGCACTTCGCCGCCGTTGATGAAAAATCCCTGCACAAGCGCGTCCGGCGTCAGCACGTAGGCCAGCATCGCGCCGACCAGCACGGCATTTGCAAGGATCACGGGCACCGGCACGAGCCAGTCCTTCTTCACTCTCGCCGCCAGCAGGCAGCCGAGCAGCGTCCCAGCCGTGCCGATAACGATATCGAGCGCGGAGACGGTCGAAAAAATGTTGGAGATCAGGCAGCCGAGCGTCAGTCCGACGGTCAGACTCGGCTCCAGCACGACGAGCACGCACAGGCTATCCGCGATACGGAACTGGATATTCCCGTAGGCAAACGAGGCGGTCAGGATCGTGATGGCCGCGTAGAGTCCGGCGACGACGCCGTTCAGCGCGATCTGGCGGGTGGTGAGTTTTTTCATGGGTTGTCCTCCTTCTGCAAGCCGCGCGATTTGGGTTACTTGGAGGGATAAAAAAGATGGGCGCACTGCGCCCATCCTGCTTTCCCTAGTTTTATTTAAAGACAGGATGGTTCCGAACTGTCTGCGCCCGGATGGGTTATCCAGGACCGGGCGCTATGCGGTTTGCTGCTGTATTGTACCGGATCCCTGCCTGTTTGTCAACCGAGAATTTTTTGTCCGGCGACAAATTTCGCCGTCAGATTCCGGTCGTCAGCCAGATAGGCCGCGCGCTCGAGCCGGGCGCGGACGGAAAGCTCCTGCGGATGGTCAAGCGACGCGTCGTCGAGCACGACGGCGTCAAATTCATACCCATCCAGGAAGCTTCCGACGTTTCCGAAGAACGCGCCGCCGCCCATGGTGGCAAGATAAAACGCCCGCTCGAAGGGCAGCGGCTTTACCGCCTGATCGTACAGCCGCCAGCGGAGCTTGGAGGCCTGAATGGCATGGGTCATGGCGCGCAGCATGCTCTCGTGGCTGCCGCCGGCGACATCGGTCGCGAGGCCGACGCGCAGGCCGTTATCGAGGAATTTGTTGATCGGCGCGACGCCGGAGGCCAGATTCATATTCGATTCCGGCGAGTGCGCGATAAACACACCGTTTTTCTTCATCAGCGCCTGCTCATCCTCATTCGAGTGGACGCAGTGCGCCATGATACACGGGTATTCGCCGCCGAACAGCCCGAACTGCTCATACGCGTCGCCGTAGTGCTTCGAGCGCGGACACAGCTCCCGGATCCATGCGATCTCGGAATAGTTTTCCGACAGATGGCTCTGCACGGGCACGCCGTATTTCGCCTGCAGGCGCGCAAGCCCGTACATCAGATCGTCCGTGCAGGACGGGATGAAGCGCGGCGTCAGGATGGGCTTTACGTGCGCATAGCGCTCCTTCGTCTCGCAGAGCCAGCGCTCGGTATCCCGCAGGGCCTGATTGGTCGAGATCTCGCGCAGATAGACCGGCGAGTTGCGGTTCATGTTGACCTTGCCGACATAGCAGGAAAGCCCGGCGTCCTCCAGCTTCTGCATAAGAAGCTCCGTAGCAGGCACGTGGATGGTGGCGAAAACGGCCGCGCGCGTGGTCGTGCTGTGCAGCAGATGGTCCACAAAGCTGCCGTAGGCCCTGTCCGCGTAGTCCAACTCCTTGTATTTCGACTCCTCCGGGAAGGTATAGGTATTCAGCCATTCCAGCAGCTCCATATCCATACCGAGCCCGCGGAAGGCAAACTGCGGCGCGTGGACATGCAGATCGGTCATGCCCGGCAGGATCAGCCGGTCGCCGTAGTCCAGAACCGGCAGCTGCGCCCAGCGCTCCGGAAGCGTCCGGAAGACGCCCGCAACGTGGCCGTCCTCAACGACAATATAACTGTGCTCCATGCAAATCAGCTCGTCCATGCTGCGGCTGAAGCAGAGATTTCCCTTTACAACAAATGTCCTCACGATTTTGTACTCCTTTGCGAAAAGCGCCTTCTATGCGGCAGATCAGGCGCGGGCCCGCGGCCCTGCTGAAATATCATATCATAATAGCCCGCAGAATTTCCACTTATGTTCTTGGGCGTTCTTCACGAAATCAGGCTGCTCGAATCAGGCAATTATAACAAAGCGCCGAAAAACCTAAAAGTTTTTTAGCTTCTCCTGAAACTTTTTGTGTATTTATGCCCATAAACCCGAAAAAACAGATTGCTTTTTTGCATAGAATCAATTAAAATACAGATATCCGAATTTGCTGTACGGCTTCGCACAGCAGGATTGCGGCATCCGCTGCAAATTTTTTTTAGGAGGAACGAACACATGAAAAAGATTATCGCGCTGCTTCTCGCCGTGGTCATGGTCTTCGCTCTGGTCGCCTGCGCTTCCACTGCCAAGCCCGAGGAAAAGACCGACGCGCCCGCTCCGGCTGAGACCAACAACGAAGAAACCGCCGCTCCCGCGGAAGAAACCGACGCTCCGGCCGAGGACGAAACCGCTGAGCCCGCCGGCGACGCTGTCGGTACCGACATCAAGATCGGCGTCGTTCTGATCGGCGACGAAAACGAAGGCTACACCTACTCCCACATCAAGGGCATCCAGGAAGCCGCCAAGGCTCTGGGCATCAGCGAGAACAACATCGTCTGGAAATACTCCATCGGCGAGGACGAGACCTGCTATGACGCCTGCGTCGACTGCGTCGATCAGGGCTGCCAGATCGTCATCACCAACTCCTACGGCCATCAGTCCTTCTGCCTGCAGGCTGCTGAGGAATATCCCGATGTGCAGTTTGTTGCAATGACCGGCGATACCGCCAAGGCTTCCGGCCTCGACAACTTCCACAACGCCTTCACCGGCATCTATGAAGCCCGCTACATCGGCGGCGTCGTCGCCGGCATGAAGCTGCAGGAGCTCATCGACGAAGGCAAGGTCGAAGACAAGAACAAGACTGCTGACGGCAAGATCAAGATCGGCTATGTCGGCGCTTATCCGTACGCAGAGGTCGTTTCCGGCTACACCGCGTTCTTCCTTGGCCTGCAGAGCGTCGTTCCCGATGTCGCCATGCAGGTGCAGTACACCAACTCCTGGTTCAACATCACCGCTGAGAACGAGGCTGCCAAGGCTCTGATCGCCGACGGCTGCATCATCGTCAGCCAGCACGCCGACTCCACCGGCGCTCCGTCCGCCTGCCAGGAAGCCCTCGACGCCGGCACGACCGTCTACTGCGTCGGCTACAACGTCGATATGCTCGCAGTCGCTCCGACCGCCGCTCTGACCTCCCCGACCAACGTTTGGGAAGTCTTCTATGAGTATGCGTTCAACGCCGTCATGAACGGCGAGTCCTTCGACACCAACTGGTGCCAGGGCTATGAGGCTGACGCCGTTACCCTCACTCCGCTCGGCGAGTCCTGCGCTCCCGGCACCCAGGAGAAGGTTGACGAGACCATCGCGGCTATCAAGGACGGCAGCCTGCACGTCTTCGATACCAGCAAGTTCACCGTTACCGGTGACAACTTCGAGCTGACCAATACGCAGAAGTGCAAGATCGAATGTGACGCCGAAGGCCATGTGACTTCCGCCATGATGGTTGACACCGACGGTGACTGGGTCGCTGACAGCGAAGAAGGCATTGCCGATGGCTACTACCATGAGTCTTCCTATCAGTCCGCTCCGTCCTTCCAGATCCGCATCGACGGCATCACCGAGCTGAACTAATTTCAAAACCCATACAAAAAGCGGCTGCTTCGGCAGCCGCTTTTTTCTGTCTGTTTTTTATTTTTTCGTCTGCATGACCATCAGAATGCCCTGCCCGACCGCGATCTCCGCCTCCGGCGCGTCAAATTCATTGCTCACGCCGAGCGGAAAGCGATTGTCGAGCGCGGCATTCTCCAATTCATATTTCACCCCGCGCAGGCACACGCCCGTGCTGGCATCCGAGAGAGAAAATACGGACAGGCCCCAGCCGGGACGCTCTTTCAGGCGTAGCGTTCCGTGTGTCAGGAAGGTGATCTCTGTCCTCTCGTCCAGAATGGTCACGGACGCGCCCTGCGCGGCGGCATTTGCCGCGTTCTGCAGATTTGCCAGTGTGTGATCCAGCCGCCCGCCCAGCGCGCAGACAAGAACCAGCTCCTGAAAGCCATGCGACAGCGCGTATGTGATCGCGTGGCCAGTGTCCGTGTCGTCCTTCTCCGGTATCAGCCGTTCAACAGCCACGCCCGGCGCGACTGCACCGGAATAGGAATCAAAATCGCCGATGAACAGATCCGGCATCAGGCCGAGCCGGCCGCAATAGGCGTAGCCCCGGTCGCAGGCGATGATAAAATCGCCCGGCTGCTTCTCCGGCGCGGGGCCGAAGACGCCGCCGGAGACAATGATGCAGCGGTTTTCCATGAAAACACTCCTACTTTCTTTTTTGCATGCGCCTGCGCGCGTTCAAAATCATGTCCAGAAGGCTCAGCGTCAGGCTCACGCCCGCCGCAATGCCGAGCACGAACGCACTGACCCGGTAGCCGTAGCGCTGCGCCTGCGCCCAGTCCTGCCGGACGAGCGCGCTCATGGCATAATAGAGCGTCCCGCCGGGCACGAGCGGAATGAGGCCGATGATAAGATACTGCTGCGCAGGCGTCTTCTTCACGCGCGCGAGCACCTCCGACCAGACCGCCGTCACGGCGCTGGCTGCAAAGGACTGCAGAAAAACAGAGTCCGTCGCCTGCCCGGCGAGCAGATAGCTCCCCCAGCACAGTGCGCCGCCCAGCGCCGCCAGCGGCAGCAGCTGTTTACGCACATTGAAGATCAGCGCAAACCCGGCAGAGCCGAGCAGCGCCGTCAGAAGTCCGATCACGTTCTGCATCCGTCACACCCCCAGCAGCCATCCGGACAGCGCGAAGCCAAGCGCCAGCGCCGCTGCCCATAAAACCGTCTCGATCAGGCGCATGACGCCCGAGATCGTATCGCCGATGAAAATATCCTTGACCGCGTTCGTAAACGCGAGGCCGGGGATCAGCAGCATGATATCGCCGATGATGATCTTGTCGCCGTGCAGCGCCGGAAGCGCGCGGCAGGCAAGGCCGATCAGACTCCCGACACAGAAGGCCGCGAGAAAGTTGAACAGCACCTTGTTTCTGCAGATCAGCGGCAGATACGTCTGCAGCAGGCACAGCGCCAGCGCAAAGACCGCCGCTGCCAGCCCATCAGGTCCCGCGCCGCCGAAGAACACCGTCAGCGCACCCGCAGCCAGACTGCTGCCCGCGAACAGCTTCCACTGCGCGGGGCGGCAGCTCTTTGCCAGATGCAGCCGGTCAGCCAGCTCCTGCACGGGAAAGGGCTTTTGGCAATAGCTGCGGCTGATGGCGTTGATGGCCTCCAGCTTGCCGAAGTCCGTCACGGCGGATTTTTCGATCCGTCGCGTCTGTGTGACGCTCGTCTCGTCCGGGAAGCACATCGTCAGCACGATGCTCGACGTGATGACAAACACATCCATCCGCACCGCGCCATAGGCCAGCCCCATGCGCGTAAGCGTCTGCTCCACGCGGCGCACATCCGCGCCGTCAGCCAGCATGCTCTCGCCAAGCTCCAGAAGCGTATGGAGCATCAGCGCCGTATCCTGCATTCTCTCGCCTCCCCTGCCGTTTTGCTTTAGTATACCACGGCGCAGGCGTATCGGCAAGAAAAACGCGAATTGACTTTTTTCCGCTTTTGTGCTTCAATATCCGCATAAGCCAATAGGGAGATGCGATGTATGCTGTTCTTTTATACCAACCCGATTCTGATCGCCGCAGCTGTGATCCCGGCTGTTTTCCTGCTCGTCCATGTCTACCGCGCGGACAAGCTGGAAAGGGAGCCCGCGCCGCTGCTTATTTCGCTCGTGCTGTACGGCATCGCCGCGACGTTTATCGCGCTCCTGCTTGAGCGCTTCGGCAGCTGGCTGCTGGGCCGGTATTTTCCGGAGAACAGCACGCCGTACAACGTACTCATGTATTTCGGCGTCGTCGCGTTTTCCGAGGAGGGCGCAAAATATTTCCTGCTCAAGCGCCGGACGTGGAACTCCGCCGCCTTCAACTGCCAGTTTGACGGCGTTGTGTACGCGGTGTTCGTCGCGCTGGGCTTTGCGCTGTGGGAGAATATCAGCTACGTGCTGATGTACGGCCTGTCGACCGCGCTCGTGCGCGCCGTGACCGCCGTGCCGGGCCACGCCTGCTTCGGTGTGTTTATGGGTGTATGGTACGGCCTCGCCAAACGTCTGCACGGACAGGGGCGAGGCGGCGCGTCCAAGCTCTGCCGGGTGCTGGCCCTGCTTCTGCCCGCGTTCCTGCACGGCTGCTACGACTACATCGCAACGATCGAATCCGTCCACTACGGCTGGCTGTTCGTCGCGTTCGTGGCTGTCCTGTTCACGATCGCATTCATCCTCGTCAAACGCCAGTCCCGCCATGACCGGCTCCTGGCCAAGGCCGGCATCACCGGCAGCAGCGATAAGCTGGACGAGCGTCTGGCGTGGGTGCGCCAGCTGCTGGAAAGCCAGCGCTCCAGCGCTGATGCCACTGACCTGCTCAGCGACATCAAGAGCGATTTGCTGCCGGAGGAGGTCTTTGCTTTCACGCCCCGCGGCGATGTGATTAACCTGCCCGCCGGGGCCACAGTCATCGCCTTTGCCTATGCCATCCATTCGGCGGTTGGCAACCGTATGATTGGTGCCAAGGTCAACAACCGCATTGTGCCCATCGACCATAAGGTGCAGACCGGCGAGATTATCGAGATTATCACCGGCCCCGAGAACCGCGGCCCCAGCCGCGACTGGCTCAACATTGTCAAAACCAGCGAGGCCAAGAATAAAATCCGCAACTGGTTCAAAAAAGAACGCAGAGAGGAGAATATTCAGGAGGGCCGCGACGCGCTGGAGCGTGAGCTGCGCCGCAACCTCATGACCCTGACCGAGGAGCAGCATGATCTCTTTATGGAGGCGCTGGCCCGCCGCAACCGCTGCAACAGCGTGGAGGAAATGTACGCGGCCATCGGCTATGGCGGGCTGCAGATTTCCCGGATGCTGCCCAAGCTGAAGGAAGAGTACACCAAGCTGCAGACCGTGGAGTCGAAGCCAGTCACGGTGCAGCTGAAGCGGATGCACTCGTCGGACGGCGTTGTGGTGGAGGGGATTGACAACTGCCCCATCAAGTTTGCCAAATGCTGCTCGCCGCTTCCCGGTGATGAGATTGTCGGCTTTGTCACCCGCGGCTTTGGCGTGTCCATCCACAAGCGGGACTGCGCCAACGCCCGCGAGAGTATGCGCCACCCCGAAAACGCCGACCGCTGGGTACGCGCCTACTGGGACGATGAAGCCCGAGAAAACTACAAGGCTACGCTGGATATTGTCTGTATGGACCGCCCGAACCTCGTCTCTGATGTGGCACTGGCGCTGGGCGATATGCGCGTGCCCATCTACTCGCTGACGGCCCGCGCCGCAGAGCAGGGCCGCGCCCGCATGAGTGTGACCGTGGGCATTACCAACACCGAGCATCTGAACAGCGTTGTGGCAAGATTGAAAAAAGTCAAAGACGTTGTCAGCGTGACCAGAAACTAAAAATAAGGAGCGATTCCCATGCGTGCCATCATCCAGCGCGTAACCCGCGCAAGCGTTACTGTCAATGGGGGCGAGCCCCGCGCCATCGGGCCCGGCCTTGTCATTCTGCTGGGCGTGCGGGACACGGACGATATTGCCATTGTGCCCAAGCTGGCCGAAAAATGCGCTCATCTGCGCATTTTTGAGGATGAAAACGGCAAGCTGAACCGCAGCGCGGTCGAGCTGGGCTATTCCGCGCTGGTTGTGTCCAACTTTACCCTGTATGGTGATACGGCCAAGGGCAAACGCCCCAGCTTTATCCACGCCGCCAAGGGCGAGTTGGCTGTGCCGTGCTATGACAAATTTCTTGAGGAAATGAGCCATCAGGGCCTTAAAGCGTTGCAGCACGGCGAGTTTGGCGCCGATATGCAGATTGACCTTGTCAATGACGGCCCTGTGACCATTGTGATTGACACCGACGAATGGAAAAAATAAGGAGGCAGCGATGAATTTACAGCATATCCACGGTGTACCGCCGCTGTATACCAACACGTTCCTTATCATTACAAATGAAAAGCACGGCATCCTCATTGATGCCGCCGCCGAGCCGGGCATCTATCTGAAGGCGCTGGAGGAAGCAGGGGCGGAGCTGACCCATATCCTGCTCACCCACGGCCACTATGACCATGTGGGTGCGGTGGCAGCGCTGAAAAAGGCAACCGGCTGCAAGGTATATATGGACCCCGCCGATGCACAAGGCAGCCAGCTTCTGCCGCTGACGCCTGATGTGCTGACCGACAGCTGGCCCGCTAACAACGAGCTGAAAATTGACGAGCTGACGTTTACCATTTACCATACGCCGGGCCACACCAAGGGCGGCGTCTGTCTGTCCTGCTATGGGCTGCTTTTCAGTGGCGACACGCTGTTTGCGGGCTCCTGCGGACGCACGGATTTCCCCGGCGGCAGTGCGCGGGAAATGCAGCAGAGCCTGTCCCTGCTGGCAGAGCTGCCGCTGCCCGATGCAACAAAAGTCCTGCCCGGGCACGAGGGCTTCTCCACACTGGGGCAGGAGCGCAGCACCAATCCTTATATGAATGGGGCATGGTATTAAATGCAGATTATTTTACGCGGCCCGGCAGCGGGCTATGAGGCCGAGCACACGGCGCGGCTGTTCTTTCCGGGGGCGGAGAAAGCAGAAATTCTGCCGCTGGAGGGGGATTTTGTGCTGGCGCAGAGCCACCTTTGCACCGACTCCATTCTCCTGCGCCTGAATGGAAAATTACAGTGGCGCACCAAGCTGCGCCCGGCGGGCACCGATGCAGAGTATGCGCTGTGCTGCCTGCTGTACGGCCTTCTGTGCCAGGCCACCGGCATCACACCGCCGTGGGGCATGATGACCGGCGTGCGCCCGGTGCGCATCATTCACGACATGAGAGCTGCCGGGTCAACGGAGGCGGAAATCCGGGAGCGCTTCCTTGGCCATTTTGCCTGCACGCCGGAAAAATTTGCGCTGGCGCTGGGCATTGCCGACTTGCAGAAGCCGGTGCTGGACGCCGCTGACCCGATGGACTGCAGCGTCTATGCGGGCATCCCGTTCTGCCCGACGCGGTGCAGCTATTGCAGCTTTGTGTCCCGCACGGTGGGGGACAAGGCGACCCGCGCACTGGTGCAGCCCTATGTGGATAAGCTCTGCGAGGAGCTGACCGCCATCCGCAAAACGACCGACCGCTGTGGGCTGTGTATCCGCACCTTTTATATCGGCGGCGGCACGCCCACAAGCCTGAGCGCACCGCAGCTGGAGCAGCTGATGGCCCATATCGCAAAGACGTTTGATTTAGCGAAATTGGACGAGTACACGGTGGAGGCTGGCCGCCCGGACTGCACGGACGCGGAGAAGCTGCAAATTCTAAAAAGGTACGGCGCTACGCGCATTTCTATCAATCCACAGACCTTCTCGGACACGGTGCTGCAAAACATCGGCCGCCGCCACACGGCGCAGGACATCATTGACTGCTTTGCCGCCGCCCGCGCCGCCGGGCATACCAACATCAATATGGACCTGATTGCGGGTCTGCCGGGGGACACGGTCGAGGGCTTTGAGGCCAGTCTGCGTCAGGCAATCGCCCTTGACCCGGAGAATATCACGGTGCACACGCTGACGCTGAAGCGTGCATCCAACATTGTGGTGGAGCACCGCGCCGCCGACTACGCCGATGTGGCCGCCATGCTGGACAAGTGCAGCCTTCTGGCCGAGGCCGGGTACCGGCCGTATTATATGTACCGCCAGAAGGGCACACTGCAGAATCTGGAAAATATCGGCTGGGCCAAGCCCGGTTTTGAATGCCTGTATAATATCTATATTATGGAGGAGGTTCACACCATCCTGTCGGCCGGTGCGGGCGGCTCTACCAAGCTCGTCATTCCGGGGCAGCGCCGCGGCAAGATTGAGCGCGTCTTTAACTTCAAATATCCTACGGAATATATCGACCGCTTTGCGGAAATATTGGACCGCAAAGCCGCCGTGGAGGATTTCTATGCACGTTACACATCGCAAACGCTTCGTCAGCCGTGACCTTGTCGCGCTGGCGGCCCGTCACCCGCAGGAGCTTGCGGCACTGAGCGAGGCGCACTATCATGACCAGATTGAGAGCATTGCCGATGAGGTTCTGGCTGCCGGGCACCGCATTGTCATGCTGACAGGCCCCTCGGCGGCGGGCAAGACCACCTCGGCGCACAAGATTGCCAGGGCGGTTGCCGCACGCGGCCACAACAGCCGGGTGCTGAGCCTTGACGATTTCTATATCGGCGAGGGCAAATACCCCAAAAACCCGGATGGCAGTGACGATTATGAGAGCCTGGAGGCGCTGAACCTTGCAGAGCTGCACAGTTGCCTGAAGGACCTGTACACCACCGGCGTGTGTGACGCCCCTGTGTTTGATTTTACCAAGCAGCAGCCCAGCGGCACCCAGCATATTGACGCCCGGGACGGTGTGGTAATTATCGAGGGCCTGCACGCCCTGAACCCGGCCTTGACCGAGGAACTGCCCGACGATGCCGCGCTCTGCCTGTATGCGGGCCTGCGGGAAGAGTACGCCGATGCCCACGATAGCCGCTGCCTGGCCACGCGGGATATCCGCCTTGCGCGGCGCATTGTGCGGGACTACCTGTTCCGCGGGCACGGCGCGGCGTTCACGCTGGGGCTATGGGGCCATGTCTGCGCGGGCGAAGACCGCTTCATCAAGCCCTACAAACCGCGTGCCAACCTGCTGCTGGACACCACCCACACCTATGAGGTCTGCCTGTGGCGCACGGTGCTGGATGCCATGCCCGCCGACCCGGCGCTGACCGCCACGCAGGCCCGCCAGCTGGAAGCGCTGCGCCGCAGGTTTGCGGAATTA
>JABLTK010005981.1_pt1 | contig 11961 bp, 11 predicted proteins | sample 7160131 | NCBI WGS metagenome assembly JABLTK01 (sample SAMN14651221, study PRJNA627086) | human gut metagenome | isolation source: feces | host: Homo sapiens
AGTGGAAATGGAACTCTTTCTGGAACTCCTACTAAACTTCAGGATCGTATTGGTTACACTCTGATTGCTCGAAATAAGGCTTCTGCTGTTGAAACTGTAGTCTACATTAAGGTAGTTGAAGGTGTTGATGGTGAGTGCAAAGTAGGTGAGTTCTGTACGAATCGGGTGGGGTCTTGTCAAGCTGATTGTGGCGAAGGATTCGATCCTCAATCAAAGTTAACACTCATTTGTGAGTCACATCAATGGAAAATACAACCAGGATCGCAGTGTATTGGTAAGTCTGATGGGCCTGGTTTCATTGTAATTCTTGTTATTGTGCTCATTGTATTCTTCGTTGGATGTATCTTTGGAATGATTGTTTCGTATTGCAAGAGACGGTCATCTCATTTACTCTCAGTTCAAATGAAATATATATGATAAGCTTTAACTGTTTCTTGAACACATTTTTCATAATTGTAGTTATAACAAACATATACACAAAGAAGTAACATTATTTCGAAGAATCAAGTAATGTGAATGCAAGGATAATCTCCCTGCTAATGTCCCATAAGAACTACCATATGTATATAGAATATAATCAGACTGAGAAAGTAACACCAAATCCAAAATAGCTCGTTTCAAGAATTCATCGTGATGCTTGTAAGACAAATATGCTGACGAATGACCTGCTCGAAATCCCTCAGCACTCACAACTTTGACTGAATCCATCAAATCATGCCGAATTCTGCCAAATGCCAGACCAGAATCCGCCGTTAGAAATACCACACATTCCGAAGAATTCCAGCCTTGTTTTACAATCACATTCTTTACAATCTGTCCAATTTTGAATATTGTTTGCTGATACAAAAAACGTCCCGATTCTCGGACTACCGACAAATCTCCTCCTGTACGTACTTGGACACCAATCACATGCTTACGATCCAGTTTGACCAAATTCTTCGCAATATAATAATGTAATTCCGAATTGGGAGTTAGAAGAATCCGAGCGATTTGACCACGAAGAATGTTATCTGCTGACGGAGTTAGTGTTAACGGAATCATAAATCCAATATTTCGAAGGATTTGTTGATACGACAGATTGGGAATAACAAGACAGGAAAGATCAGAAAGGATACGAAATGAAATGTGACGCATCCCGAAGATCCGATCCACATCAAAGGAGGTATAACGAGTATCATTACAATAACCGCGACTGAACTTCTGATAGTACTTAAAATGGAGCATGGATACTATATGATAATAGAAAATGAGAAGTACCTTCTGATTTGTTGAATCGTAGTTCCTGAAAGGGACTATTCATCATACGATAATAATCATCCCAGTCAACTAAATGTTATCATCTTTCTCGATCCTACTTCGTAATCGACGACCAGTTACCAAAGCCACCAAAAAAACACCTGCAAATGCACGAAATTGGTTTGCAAATCCAACAGTAGAATCTGCGTGGTATACAACATAATACGGACTCGAATCAGGATCGTTACCAGTAAGTCTTCGGAGACATGCTTTTGTGATTCTGTCATAGTCAATTTCGACTGAACCGTTGCGAACCAACTCCTTCCACGACCATGTCTCGTTCGAGAAATGAAATGATTCCGTTGGTTTTTGTTCTTCCATTTGGTTATGTTCAAAGGGATGTTTCCGTGATGTTGAATTCCCATCAGCAGGATTGAAATATTGTTTTATTATTTCTTTCTCTGACCATTAAACTCACAAATTAAAAATATTACCACTTGATAAACGACTATTTGACTTGATATTGTCAGTTTCACCTTTAGCACTTCCAACAAACAGAACACCAAATTGCTGACTTCTTGCAAACAGTATTTGCTCTGTTTGGTTGAATACTACAAAGAAACAGAGAACCAGGACAAACGCAAAGATTGTCCGAATAATCATCAGCCGAAAGCTCTCTTGGAAGTTACAACTAGAATTGATTCAGCAGAAACAAATTTGGGCTATCCCAATTGCCGCAATTCTTATTCTCAACAAACACAACTATTTCGTCAAATATTCCTTTGCTAGATCAGTCATTGCAAACACATTTTCTGGACGCTTTCGCAAAATTGCAAGAATTTGCACCTTCGTTTCGACAAACACTCTTCGGAATTCCAGAATCGTAAAGGATGGATCTGTACGCACAAAACGCCTATAGTTATGATCCATCAGCATCACGCCAATAGAGAACATTTCATTAAACACCGTTTGCCATTCGTTATCTTCCAAAAAAGATGCAAAAACTGCCATTTCTCGAATAGGAACCTTCTTGCGCTGTTTAAACTCTGTACCACAACATGGACAGAATGTGTACTGAGTCGAGATATTCAAGTGAATTAAGAGAAGAGTTGTAATATTGATAGCTGAGGCAATGAATGGATACTCTGTCGCTTCATGGACAAGTTGCTACATTAAAAACACAATCTCAAAGATACAGAGAAAAGTACAGGGTAATGATCACTGAAATACAGCAAGTTCTCTAGGGACAATTTACCACTACTGCGTAGATCCGTCATTGGGTTCTCGCTTTGGAATCCTAGGGTCTTCCACTCCTGGCTAATCAAAGCAGGCTCTGGTTGGTTGGGAAAGGCATTTCTGAAGAGTTCTAATAATCCAGTTCTCACTTCCAGAGAAGAAGGTTCGGCATTCAGCTTGGCTTCCGCAATCAATCCTTGTAGCTCCCTGTACTATTGATGACTCAAGTCATTATCATATACCTGGTTCGCGGTGACAAACTGGTTATATTCTTTGTAGGAACACAACCAAAGGAGACATGAGTTAATCTAATCAACTCAGAATCCCTTCACAACACCAACCGAAATCTTTTTTGCCTTATTCGATTGCAATAAACCCTGTCTACCTATAAGATCGTTTCTACACCCTCTACCTAAGTTGATTCGGCTCTTCAATTTCGAGAGATTCTGTTTGCATTTCTCTGCGATAGTCTACTATAATATCGAATTCCCGCGGTATTCAACAAACAAACACTTCTATTCTATGGTTTATATGAAGTTGATTGCTGAGCTTCTTCCGTAATATTGGAATGAGCCCGGATATATAAGCGGGTTGTCATATCCATCTTGTAGATTGGATTAATCGTATTCGGTGCTCCCTATCCATGAACTCTTCATTCGAAAGATACAAAATCCCAATTATATCCCTTTGCATAGACAAGCATGGAACCATCATAAGAATAAGCACATGCAGAAATCCCATTTGGATTTGAAGATGTTCTACAATGAAATTCGGTCAAAGATATCACCCTTTTTCAAATGTACCAAACTTGTTTCGATTAATTGCATTCCACAAAGTTAGTGAACCATCAGCACAGGCCGTAAGGATTCCTTCTGAAGGATTGTGAACAGTTAGTCTACGGATTGCGAGAAACTGATTCTCTTACGCTGTACATGTGTACTGGACACGATCACGACGACCAATGCGGAATCGTAGATCCTTTCCATCATGTTTTATGTTATCAGTAGGACTAGTCTCGAAGTACAGGATTCATATCTTACTTCAAGTATTTTACTTGTACAATTCCACTGACCATTCCCTGAATAACGAACTTGGTGGGAGAATATGCCAACGAAGTAATGAAATCATCTCCTGTTTCTCGATATGTCTTGAGTTATAATCCATTCTACAGACCTTACTGACATCGGCTGCGATGGATTTGACAAATCATATTCATATGTGTCGATTCCGTTTGTCATAGCGAATTTCGTCATATTCACACTACAGATAATTATCTACAGAACGAGTAATACCCATTACAGATGGCTGTTAAGGATCCATTGCAGTTTAGGTTCATCTACCAATCATACTCTATATTCACATCAAACGCAGTTAGATGGGGTTCGAAGATCATACAGCCGGACATTTCCATCTAAACTTCCAACGGTAAGACAATTCGCAGCTGTATTCACTTGAACAGATACAATACTGTGGTTATGCTATAAATTACCTTCTTCATTCGGGAACACTTGAGCAATTGGATTTCCTTGGGAGGCATTGGCTCCCAGATCCCAAAGTATCACTTTACCACTTGCATCTCCCGCATAGATCTGTGTAGACTCCTACAAATGGGTTTCGTGCCAAACTCCAACTTGATTCCAACATGCCGAAATTGCTGGTGAACCTAGAGAAATTCGGGCAGCCATCTGAGAGGCAATCATGTTTTGGGAGTATTGAATCGAATAACACCGGACCTAGACTGTCAGCAGAACAAAACCAAATCCATACATCTCCATCCCACGAGGATGCACAGAAGTAGCTATTGTTTCCTGAAATCTGAACACTGCTAATTGTGTCAGAAGGGACATTCTAGTCTCGAATCCCGTACACTGTATTATACCTTCTCTTCATACCACAAATTCGATTTATTCACGTTCATGAGAAAAATGTTGTGACAACAAACAACTCAATAACATATCACATATGAAACGACACTGTAAATTAGAAGGAACAATGGCCAGTCCAGACATTCTTCAACATCTCTTTCAACTCAGATCTCTCATCAGATTGAAGGCATATGCTAGAGAGATCTAACGAGTACAGTTTACTATTAGGATTCTCTTCAAAGAAGTGATAAAACAACATTACACCTTCAGCATCAATCTGTGTATATCCAAGATCCAATCGTGATAAATTAGATAACGTATTAGGTCGTCCATACGTTTGTAAGAAACGTCGGACAAACCTATTATCAATCTCACCATTACCATCCAATCGCAAGATGCTCAACTTGTTACACATTCCCCTATCAAAACCATCCATCAGTTTCCACAAATCATCACTGCTCAAACCACAATCTCGAAGTGAGAGAGTGGTGAGATTACAACAACTCTCCGAACAAAGGAAACTGTAGAAAGAAGAACCAGCTCCAACAATAGAACAACTATCAATCGAGAGATAACTTAATGAGGAAGGTCCTTCTGGGAAGGCTCTGAAGAAGTAATTAAATGTTTCTGAACTAATGTTGTTTGTAGTGAAAGATACACGAGAGATTCTCTCTAATCGAGAGAATCGACTTAAGAACATAAGTAGCAATCGCATGTCATTGTCAGTGAATGGATTGAATGAAAAATCTATTTGTTCAATTATTGTCTCTTCCCCATCTAATGAGATGAGATGTAACCAATCATTCTCAACGAAATCACCAATAAGATTACTACTAAAATCAACAACAGTTAACCGTGGACAACGAATATCCACAAGTGTTTGCAACAGCAGACGGAAACATTCTCCATCAAGCAAATTGGATTTCAAGATTAAGGCTTTCAAGTGACTAGCCTTTCCACTCAATAACCAACCAATCATTTCCTTTACTTCTCCAAGAGAAATGGAAACCCCTTCAACAAACAACACACGAAGATTGTGTGCATTTCCATCACGTAATGCTTCAAAGAACTTCCCTAAAGCATCCGTGATTTGAGGGTTATTACTGATGTTTAATCGCTTCAGATTCTCAGCAAAAGGAGAACAAACAAATTCGATCAATCCTTCCAAATCACTCGCACCTATTCCTGTGTGAGCAAACTCCAATTCCTCTAACAATGGACAAGCTCCCATCGTAAGCACACCGAATAAGCTCACCATATTCCCAACAGAAATGAAGTTATCGGTTATATTCAGTTTCTTCAGGTTGGGGCAAGAATAAGCTCCTAAGGCTTCAGCCAATAGAGTCATTCCTGAATGAGAGATTTTGTTACTGGATATATCCAACTCCTCCAGATTTGGAAAGGCTTCACGTCGCATTACCAAACTCATTGACAGCATTCCTGAGTTCGTCATTTGAGTATCACTTAAACGAAGAATCTTTACTGGAGGGAGATCTGCAGGTGAAACTCCCTCAGGCCAGACAGAGCGGATGAAGAGTTCCGTACCACGACGATGAAGTGGACAACCAGCTAGATCAATGAGAGAAAGACGTGAAAAATTGGAGAGGTCAACAACCTTGAAGAATGATTCCAATCCTTCCTGATCACTTGTGACCAATCGCAATCGTCCCAACACATGACAGAGACTAGTCGATGCTTCAGCAAAGGCATAACAAATACGTTGTGTGAGATCATACACCGAAATAATGATTCCTGCAGAAAACTCTGAATTGATTATGTTGAGTCGAAGTGAACGGCTGATCTTAGTACTTAAGGCAGTTAAAATGCTCTTGATTGTGTCATCACCAACATAGACAAAGTTAATGTCAGTTAACTCGGGGAAACCATCATTCTTGATAATGCGGCAAAAACGCTGAGTATCCTCTGGAGTACACTCATTTCGAAGTGTAATAACCTTTAAAAATGGACTCCGGTTAATTGCATCCACCCAACCACTCTGACAGTTGATATCGGCTTTGGTTCGACTTGTTCGAATTAATGAATTGAAATATTTATTTACCTTAGATAATAACGTTTGTGTTGTCATATCACAATACTCGGCTACACAAATCATCGTAGAGACACGAATCCGAGAAAAAAGATCACCCTCTTGCTCCGGATATGCTACAGAGAGTCGACGAATGAATTTATGGGATCGTGCGTTCACAACACGCTTAATTGCCTCCTGCTGAGCTTGGATACCATCGACTGTTATCACTTCCTTTGTCTCCTGGGTTTCATCTAGATATCATAATTAGTATTCACATCCACCTTGCTCTTCCGAGGCTTTGGGAGTGATACTAATTGCTTGCAGTATTGAATCTAGATCACCCACTGTCTCCAAATCGCCGTTTGATACATAGAATTCATGAGTGTGCCTCTTGGATGTGTTTTCATCTCGAGGTTTCTGGCCTACAGAATGAAGAGTCTCTTCCGACTCTTCAGCGCTTTGGTTCTGTCCCATCAAAGAAACGATGATACCTTTTGTGTGTCGGTATTCCTAAATAACAGCCACAATAATCCGTGATTGTGATTCGTTGTCTCCTTTATTGTTGTTTCACAGTAATATATTCGTTCATTTGATTGAAAATGCTGGATTATATTTATTTGATCGTTCCAATAGATAAAACATAATGATAGGGAATTACGCGTTCTCAACAACAGTATGGACTTTTTGATAAAGCTATTTTGTTGAGTTCATAGAGTTCTTGCTTACCATGCAAGAAATGCGTGTCTTATCTCTGAGAGCCACTCCCTGTTTAACATATGTTTTCCACAAACAACCAAAACCACATTCTAAATCACTTTGCTTTGGACATGTTGTACTTCTTAATTCGACGGGCAGCTTTGACTCGAATAATACTATCCATAAATCGAATATTAAACAACTACTCTATCATATCCTTATCCGTAGCACCCTTATACTGTCGTATCTCCCATTCATCTGGACTCACCTTTGAATCCTAGCATGTAAATTGTATATGATCCTTACAAGCATATGCCACAACCAGTCGGGATACTGATCGTCAGGAAGCACTTCTGGATCCTTTCCATCTACAACTTATTCTGCACGCAAATACATACCAACATAAATGTTGATGGGAATCAAGCTATCACTTGCCTTGACTTCTTCTGCAGGCTGCGCAGCCTGCTTCTTTCCTTTCTTCTTATCTCCTCCAGCAAAAGAGCGAATGGAATTACGTAGGATTGGCGAAGAAAAGAGCTGAGTGGTTGGCGGAGTTGATATTGTGCGCAAAGAAGCATTCACAATGACAACACTCCGGAAAACTCGGTTCATACTGTGTATTTGTGGAGATAGAATAGCGAATGGATTTCCTCAAGATACTGGAATGTCCAAAATGGAACCGATTCCTGGAAGCTGTTCATTTCTCCCAATATCGCTGTATTCTTTGTGGAGAGTGACTCAGGTGCATTAAAAGTTTTCAGTTACCCCAATGGAGGATCCAAATCATGATGAGGAGCCACTGTCCCGTAGTCAACTGAAGAAGCGGAAGAAGTATGAAGCATTGCAACAACACTGGAAAGAAAAGAAATTACAGAGAAAACTGAAAAAGAAGCAACAGAAGGCAAAGGAAGTAAAAGAAGAGAACGATCCATCTCCGGAGGAACGAGCTCGTCTGAAGGAAGAACATCGTCGTCAGAAGGAACAATGGCTAGTTGATTTGAAGACAAGTCCTCGTATTCTTATTGATCTTGACTTCAAAGAGTTCATGCGAGATAATGAAATCAGTAGCCTATGTCAGCAAGTCATGTATTCTTATGGTATGATTCGTCGAGCACCAAAACCTCTTCGTTTGTGTCTGAGTAGTGTAAATGGAATTATCAAAGAGAAGTTAGAGAAGATTCAAGGATTTTCAAATTGGTATGTTGATCCTTTTGAGTCGGATTTCATGACAAAGAATAATGATGACTCTTCGTATTCCTACCCAAAGGATCACATTATATACTTATCAGCAGATGCGGAGGAAGTGTTAACAGAATTGGATTCTTCCTATTTGTATATCATTGGAGGAATTGTGGATAGGAATCGATATAAGAATCTCACATTTGATAAGGCAAAACGATTAGGAATTCGAACAGCAAAGTTGATGTTTGGGTATAGATTCAAGTTTAGGCTTCCTCTGGATCAGATTAAGTTTTCTGGATCCCGTGTATTGACTGTTAATAACGGTACGAGTGAATCAAAGAACTAATAAGTAGTGGTTGAATTATTGGTTCGATTTCATTGTTCCCAGAACTGGGAAAAGTCGATTCACGAAGGTGTACCGATGCGTAAGGTAGATACTGAAGAGTTTCATGTTTGTTTCAACAAACAACATCACACAACAAAGTACTGATCAAATCCAGGAGCCATTCTAAATTCCTTGGAATGAACATTCTTGAAATACTCTGTTCGAGGATTCAGATCGAATCCACTTAATACAATACGAGGTACATTTACTACTCGAATAAGACCATAATAATTAAATGAATATCCATTTGCATTACGGATACTTGTTAATGAAGGCAAATCTTTGAGTGATTGATAGAATTTACTCATACTTGTAAGGGTAAGACTATTAAGATATAGATAAGGTTCTATTTGATTGATGCGATGCATCATACAGCTATCACCATTCAGACAGTAGCCAACCAGCACAATATCTGTTAATAATGGTAAATCTATCACTTTATCTGTTATTCCAATATTACTCTCAAATCGAGTCGAATGCTGATGAATGAAACTCCCATCTCCGAGAGTGATTCGAGTCAATTTGGGTAAATCTACCATTCACTTTCTTACACACATGTCTACTCAAAACGCAGAAGTTCTCCCAATTTCTGGCAACATTTTGTCCAATTACAATCTCTTCCAGTTCATTCAATTCACTGATAGACACACTTCGGTTCTGTTCAACAGACATATCTCCACTCATACAACCATCACTCAGCACCAAATGACGCAAATTCGGTAAGTTAAATACATTCAATTCTCTAGCAAACAAAAGACTATTTCGGCCAATCCACAATTCCTCCCAATTTGTACTATCAACAAATTCAATCTTCTCCAGTATTCTCTCATTGCAGCTAGTATCCTCCACAACCACAGCTTTCGATTTTTTACTCAAATTAGCATAGTCTTGTTCACTTCGAATGAAGTACCCCTCACAAGGTCTATGTAATGATGCTTCAGAAGACAAAGTGTCAGGTATATTGGAATGTTGTTGAGAGGATTGGAGAGATTGCTGAGGTGAATAGGATTGCTGTTGAGAGGGTTGATCATAAGGCTGCTGAGAGGATGGAAGAGATGCATGTGAAGACACTGTAGGAGCATTAGTTCCATAAGACTGAGAATTGGTAGCAACAGAAGAAGCCATCTCATTTGGAATGAACGAAGGAGGATCAAGTCTCATGTGAGAACTAATAGTACTTCTGACTTCCTTTGAATTCTCCTCATTAGTTCGATTCACTGAATTCAGTGATACAGAGTCAGTAGAAACAGACTGACTATCCAATGAATAGACTTCAGGCTGCATTGTTTCAGGATCAAAACCATCCAAACGAACTTGGTCGAATGAGACCAAATAAGTCTCATTCTCTTCAGGTGCTTCATAAACTGTTTCATCACATCCCTTTGGTGGATCATCGGCTTCAGTAGACAAAGAAGCAGTCCTTTCCGTGTTATCCAAATCTGAATCTTCTAATGATTCATCGAACGAATAGACAGAACCTTCTGCATCCTTCCCGGGATAGGGAGTTTCAGAAGGAGTTTCATAGAAGAATTCAGTTGCAGGAGGAACTAATTCACTCACTACACTTTGTACACAAGTTGAATGATTCTGTTCCGCGGGAATATTATCTTTTGTAACACTTAGAGAATCTGTCATCTGTTGAGAAACCTTATCTGTTTCTTCTTCTACTTTCACAAACCATCCATCTTCTTCTATATATTGGCCCATGAAGGCTGTGATTCTTGGGACATCGACAGCTGTAGTCACATACTGGAACAACTCCTCACCTTCTAATTGGTGGATAGTTGCATCATCTTCGTATTCATATTCAAACATCACTTTATTATCTCTGAAACGCTGATAGATACGGATTAACTTGTTGTTCACATAGATACCAAAAAACAGGGGAACTCCTGTTTTGGCATCAAATTCCACACCATAACCTTCGCGAATGAAACAATTTGCTCCCATTCCACCACGATAAATGATATTTCGAGTAACGGGATGATGCTGAATCAAAAAACTTTCCTCTGATGTATGATACATATAACAAAGACCATCCCACTTACCCGCTTCATTCCACCACCCAGAAATGAAATGATGACCATAATGATACACTTCAAACTCACCAACACGCTTTCCATCAGCATATATCCACTGTAATTTCTTAATTCCATCTTCCCAGAGAGTTGCTTCTCCCTGACGCTTCCCATTCTCTATTGAGACTACGAGACTCTCATATTCGTGAGGAGGATAGAAAAGAATCGTCTGATAACAAATACCGTCTTCTGTTACTCCTTCTGTTGTTGAACGCCCAATATAGTCAGAGGGAGAACCGGGAATAAACGGATCAGCAAAAAAGAAGTCTAAGCAGATGATCGGCTTCTACTCTACCTACCGGCATTCTCATATAGCTCATCAGGCAACTGGTATTCCACAAGCATTTAGAACTTAAAAGAATTGACTTTGAACAAACAAACTCTTAACCGCTAAACACGACGAATACTTGAAAACAAGTTAGGAACAGAAGAAGCAGCACTTGTATAATGCATAGACGTCACACTACGGAGGGAAGCTCTATTCATGCTTGCAAATCCAGCTGGAATAACTGTCTCTACAGTTTGGAATGCCTCCTCCTTCTGACCACCAAGACCCACGAACCAATCAGCAGGTACTGTTCGCGAGAGTTGGTAGAGAGGAAGTGACAACGCTCCGCACAACACACTGAAGGTAATCTCCTGCCATGTCAGCGCTTTTGTGGAGAAGAAGAGACCTCCGAATTGAACCATTAAGACCTGCAGCACAATCGAGAGAACCAAAATGAAGATGAACATGGTGTTAGTTCCCAATCGTTCACACACATTCCATTCATCATTGATTCGTCTTGAATTCAACTCATTAAACATTTCAAGACAAACGAATACATTGAATACCATGGTATAATGAGTTGTAATTTCATGACTATAACCCATTTGCTTGCCATTAGGAACATTGAACAGAACATGACCATAATAAACAATTGTTAGAAGAATCACAATATGGCACACTCCTTGAGCCAACATATTACGAACGATTACATTGCTTATCAGAGGCTGGTTCTTCTTATAAGGGAGACGATTCAATAGTTTTCGCGTTGGTGATTCAGTGGCCAGAGCCAGAGCAGCTAGTGTATCCATAGCCAGATTGATCCACAGGACCTGTACAGGCGTCATGGGCGACTCCTCAAGTGTGACAGCTGAAACAAATGCAACTGCACATGCTACTAAGGAGACAGTGAGTTGGAATTGGAGGAACTTCCGAATGGAGTCATAGACATTTCGACCCCACATCACAGCCTTCACAATCGAGACGAA
>JABLTK010069151.1_pt1 | contig 11959 bp, 8 predicted proteins | sample 7160131 | NCBI WGS metagenome assembly JABLTK01 (sample SAMN14651221, study PRJNA627086) | human gut metagenome | isolation source: feces | host: Homo sapiens
CGTCCAATTCCGCGTGTCGGCTTCCCGATTTTGGACTTCCGGCATGACACACGCCACTCTAACGTCCAATTTACTTATAAGCTCCAAGTGTAGCTGCCATTACAGCCTTGATTGTATGCATTCTGTTCTCTGCCTCGTCGAATACAACTGACTGCTCTGACTCAAATACTTCATCAGTAACTTCCATCTCATCAAGACCGAATTTGTCATGAATCTCTTTACCAATCTTAGTCTTAAGGTCATGGAATGCAGGAAGACAATGCATAAATATTGCGTCCTTAGAAGCATTGTCCATAACTGCTTTGTTAACCTGATATGGAAGAAGTGCCTTGATTCTTTCAGCCCATACTTCATCAGGCTCGCCCATTGATACCCATACATCTGTGTATAATACATCTGCGTCCTTAGTTCCTGCCTTAACATCTTCTGTAAGTGTTACAGAACCACCGCTTATCTTTGCCCATTCCTCACACTGTGCAACAAGTTCCTTGTCTGGGAAATATTCCTTAGCTGTGCAGGCTGTATAATGAAGTCCTAACTTAGCGCAGACAATCATAAGTGAATTACCCATGTTGTATCTTGCATCACCCATGTATACGAACTTAACGCCCTTTAATCTGCCAAGCTTTTCCTTGATTGTAAGCATATCTGCGAGCATCTGTGTTGGATGGTATTCGTTAGTAAGTCCGTTCCATACCGGCACGCTTGAATATTTTGCAAGGTCTTCAACTATCTCCTGACCGAATCCTCTGTATTCGATTCCTTCAAACATTGTACAGAGAACTCTTGCTGTATCAGCAATGCTCTCCTTCTTGCCAATCTGTGAACCGGTAGGGTCAAGATATGTAACACCCATACCAAGGTCATGGGCTGCCACCTCAAATGAGCAACGTGTTCTTGTACTTGTCTTCTCGAATATAAGTGCAACATTCTTTCCGATAAGTGGCTGTTCTACAATGCCCTTTTTCTTCTTATCCTTAAGCTCTGCTGCTAAGTCTATCAAATATAAAATCTCCTCAGGTGTGTAATCCTTGAGTGTTAAAAAGTCGCGTCCCTTTAAATCCATGACATCCTCCTGTCTGTATGGCAAATTCGCCTACATTGAATAATTAATAACTTTGTTCATTCTATCGCAATTATAGTTCTTCGTCAAATGCGTTGTTTAATTTGTGTAGTTGCAAAACGGTCGGTTGTGGGAGATAGTGGATAGCTTCCGTTAAACTTCTCTGCATAATAATAGGCACTGGGCGTTCCATGCTTCGTCCCCGACCGTTAACGCTGGCAACGCACATCCTTGTGCGCGCCAGCTCACGCGTCCGTCCATGGACGCGTGTACACTCATTCTTTCTACATGCCCAGTACCTTTATTATGCGTTCAGTTTAAAGTCAGCTTTCCGCCATCTCCCACAACCTCCCTTTCTCCACACTTCTCCAAATTCAGGGCAGAGTAGCTTTCCTCTCCTACACCTCTCCGGACTGGTTCACCTTCCGTCCGCCAATAAAAAAGGTGGTGTGGCTTTTCTGACTGCAAACTATGCACATAATAAAAGCATTGAGCAAAGTCACTACCTAAGTGTACGCGCGTCCACGGACGGACGCGCGAGCTGTCTCGCACACGGATGTGCGTTGACAGCGTAACGAGAACTTAAACAGCCTTCCACGCTCAATGCTTATTATTATGTAGCGTAGTTTGTACGGAAGAAAACCACACCACCTTTTTTATCCCTTAATGGAATATATGATCTCCAATTATTACAAAATCTGAATAGTTGTTAACATCTACAGTATATAATGCCCTGAATGATGTATAACCACCTATATTATTAACACCTGATAATGCTTCAAGTGCTGCCTGCATGCATTCTGTGTTTCTCGGACCATTTGCAAGTCTTGCTGCAAATCTGTCTGATGGATTACCAGCGCCATCTGATACACCAGAGAACTGTGATCTCTGATAAACAACACCCGAAACTGTACCCGGATAATGTCCGCTTCGCACTCTGTTAAGAATAACATTTGCAACAGCGAGCTTTCCTGCATATGGCTGATATGCAGCCTCCCAGTCTATGATACATGCCATAAGCCATATATCATCATCTGATACGCTCATAGTTGGGTTATATGTTATATCTGTTCCTGATATTGTATTAGCAATTATCTTCTGTCGTCTTGCTTCCTCTGCTGCAGCTGCCGCTCTTTCAGCTTCTGCCTCTGCCTCAAGTCTTGCTTCTTCTGCAAGTCTTTCAGCCTCTTCTTCTGCTTCAATAGCTTCAATCTCTGCTATTGTATATCCTGCAAGAAGATTATCTGTTCCAATCTGTTCTGCTATAGCCTCTGCTTCTTCTCCAAAACATAAGCACTGTGTCTGTACATAACCTTCGCAGTTTCCTGAACTAACTTTAGTCCATTCCTTTCCGACCATATCAACATCCACAAGTGTGTTAGTATATAATCTTCCCACAACCTGCGCTGTCTCTTCGTCAGAAGTGTCATAAACATCAAGATAAGGATCAGTAATTGCTACTGCCTTGTTCTTGTATGTTCCTGTTTCTTCATACCCAGTCACAAGAACCTCTTCTGTATTAGCTGAATAAGATGCAACCTTAATTCCCGTGTCAGTATTCTGTGTTTTCTCATAGGTAGTTGCCACTGCTGGAAGAACCGGTGTCATAAATAACACAATCGCAGCTCCCACATAGCAAGCAGCTTTGCTACTTCTAAGTTTCATATTATACTTCCCTTTCCGGCGGCTTATTTAGCTTCGCCTGTAAATTGTTACAGAAATGTTACAATTTATTACGGAAATATAATAGCAAAGTTACAGTAATTTGTCAAATATGTTAAAACCCGCTCTATGAGCGGGTTTGCGGGTTTGTCTATTAAATTCATTTTGTAAAATATAGTATATGACCATATATATAGTTTGTTATCTACACACTTCTCTGTCTGACAGCTTCGTATGTAAGAATTGTACATGCTATTGCCGCGTTAAGAGATTCAACCTCTCCCTGCATCGGAATTCTTATAAGTGTATCTGCCTGCTTAGTGATATCCTCTGTAAGTCCATTCCCCTCATTGCCTATTAGAAATGCGGTTCCTTCCCTGTAATCTTCACCAAGATATGTATTCTTTCCGTCAAGATGTGCAGCATATACCTTAATTCCGGCATTCTGACACTGTGAAACTGCATCACTAAAATCCTGCACATAAACAAATGGCACTCTGAATATAGAACCCATTGTTGACCTTATTGTCTTAGGATTATATATATCCACAGTATTAGAGCTCATAATAACTCCGGTAACGCCTGCACCTTCACCCATCCTTAATATAGTTCCCAGATTACCCGGATCCTGAAGATTCTCAACAAGAATCAGTAACGGATTGTCGGTAAGCATATCTGAAATACTGCTGTCCTTCATTCTTACAACCGCCATAATCCCCTGTGGTGTCTGTGTCTGTGACATTCTGTCAAATACATTATCAGCGACAATCTCAATACTGTCAGAAGAAATCCCCTGCTTCTTAACCAGCTCATGCACATACTCAGGATTGTTACTATGAAATCTTTCAGACATATATATCTTCACCAGCAAATCTGCCGGCACCTCAGATACCATGCGGACTCCCTCTACAACATATTCTTTATTCTTCTTTCTTTCCCTGGCCTTAGAAAGCAATGATATAACATGCTTTACCTGTGAACTGCTCGTACTGGTTATCATTATGAGGTTACCTTTCTGCCATGCATTACTTAGAAAGTAATGCACTTATATTAAATTCATAATCATTAATATCCTTAGTCATGGCAAGTGCTTCATCAATATCATAATCAACAAACTTACCATCCTTGTATGCTACAAGTCTGTTACTCTTTCCTTCAGCAAGAAGGTCAACAGCATAAGCACCCATAATAGACGCATACATTCTGTCCTTACATGTTGGTGAACCACCACGCTGCATGTATCCTAAAATAGTAGCTCTTGTCTCAATACCTGTTGCAGCTTCAATTCTTCTTGCCATTCCTGTAGAATGTCCGATACCTTCAGCATTAATAATAAGATGGTGTTTCTTACCTTTCTTTCTTCCTTCTATAATATGATTAATAAGAGCCTGCTCATCATTATCATATCTTTCAGGAAGAAGGATATCCTCTGCTCCAATGGCAATACCACACCACAATGCAATATATCCTGCATTTCTTCCCATAACCTCAATAATACTGCATCTTTCATGTGATGTAGATGTATCTCTTATCTTATCAATAGCTTCCATTGCTGTATTAACAGCAGTATCAAATCCAATAGTATAATCTGTACAAGCAATATCAAGATCAATTGTTCCCGGAAGTCCGATAGTATTAATTCCCTGTGCTGCAAGCTTCTGTGCACCTCTGAAAGAACCATCTCCACCGATTACAACTATACCGTCAATTCCATGCTTTCTGCATACTTCAGCACCTCTCTTCTGACCTTCTTCAGTCATGAATTCCATGCATCGTGCTGTATAGAGGACTGTTCCACCACGCTGGATAATATCAGCAACGCTTCGCTTGTCCATATCAATTATCTCATCATTAAGAAGTCCGTTATAGCCCTTCTGAATACCCTTGACCTTAAGTCCCTTATTCAAAGCAGTTCTTACAACTGCACGGATAGCAGCATTCATGCCTGGAGCATCTCCACCACTTGTTAATACGCCGATTGTTTTAATTTCCTTTGCCATAACTTCCCCTTTCTTATCTCTTAATATTACTTTCTGCTTTATGTTACCACATTATAAAAGAAAAATCTTCTTTTTTTGATAATTTTTTACCAATGTTAATTAAAATTTATGTTGTAGCAACATTTTTCTCACCATATTTACTCTTAAGAATATAAAGCAGGTCTGATGTCACCTTCACGCACTGACTCTGTGGAAGCGCTATTCTCTGTTTTTCTGCCACACAATATATTGTGACTGTGTCTTTACCGTCCGATTCTTTGAAAATATCAGTAAGCTCATCCCTGTGTGTCTCATACTCAGCAAGACTGTCAAACCTAAGCCACAATCTTCTTGGAACACTGTCAAAGCTCACAACACTGTCTGCCGTAAGTCTTGCTGGTTTGTCGGCATCTGCCTGTATTCTTCCCGTAACAAATACCTTGTTGGTCGTATCAAAAAGTCTTTTATATTTTTGATAATTTCTTGCAAACATGATTACCTCAACGCTTCCAACAAAATCTTCTATTGTAAGGTACGCCATCTGCTGGCCTGAACCGGTAGTAATAACCTTAATGTTACTTATAAGGCCACCTATCGTCTGCTTTGAACCGTTCATAAGCTTTGCCTGTCCGGTTTCCTCATCAATAAGAAAATCTGTACTTCTCGCAGAAATATGCTTCTCCCACATACCAGTATATTCATCCAGCGGATGTCCTGTTACATATACACCGAGAACTTCTTTTTCCCGTTCAAGCAGATCCTCCTTTTCAAACTCCTGAATATCAGGCACTTTCATTTCAAGGCTCTGTTTATCCTCTTCACTTACGAAATCAAATAGTGACATTTGTCCTGAAATAGCATCTTTATTCTGCTTAACAGCACTATCAATCATTCTCTCATAGACATTCATCATGCCCCGTCTTGTATTACCAAATGTGTCAAATGCACCTGCAAGTATAAGATGTTCCACTGTTCTCTTATTAATTACCCCTGCCATCCTTGTAATAAAATCCTGCATGGAGTGAAAATCGCCATTATTGGTTCTTTCTTCAATGATCGCAGTAATTGTAGGTCTTCCCATACTCTTTACCGCATTAAATCCAAACCTTATGTTCTTACCTTCAACACCGAACTCAGCAACTGATTTATTGACATCAACAGGAAGAATACTAATTCCCATCTCTCTAGCTGCAAGAATATATTCTGCGACCTTACTTGTTTTATCAGTTACACTTGATATCAGCCATGCCATATACTGTACAGGAAAATGTACTTTCAGATATGCTGTCTGATATGCCACAACCGCATAGCATGCCGCATGTGATTTGTTAAATGCATATTTTGCAAAGTCCTTCATCTCATCATATATCTTATTGGCAGTCTGTTCACTTATGCCATTCTTAATACAGCCTGGTACTCCGTTAGCCTCATTACCGTATACGAAATTCTGACGTTCCTGCTCCATTACATCAAGCTTTTTCTTAGCCATTGCTCTTCGCACATTATCACTACCGCCCCACGAATATCCGGCAAGGTCACGGACAATCTGCATAACCTGCTCCTGATAAACCATACAGCCATATGTCGGCTCTAAGATTGACTCTAACTGCGGGCATTCATAGGTTATGTTTCCCGCGTTCTCTTTTCCTTTAATATACTGTGGTATGAAATCCATTGGTCCCGGTCTGTAAAGCGATATACCGGCAATTAAATCCTCTAAACAATCCGGTTTTAACTCTTTCATGAAGTTTTTCATTCCGCCACTCTCTAACTGGAATATACCTGCACATTTGCCCTGACTTATACATTCAAATACAGCCTTATCGTTATATGGTATATTATCCACCGAAAATGCAGGGTCAATCTGCTGTTCACATTTTTCAGTCTGTTGGATTACAGTTAAGTTTCTAAGACCTAAAAAGTCGAATTTTAACAGTCCCAAATGTTCCAAAGTAGGACCTTCAAACTGCGTAACCTTAACATTATCTGCTCCAACTGCAACCGGAACATACTCTCCAACATCCTTCTGACTGATAAGAACACCTGAGGCATGAACTGAAGCATGCCTTGGCAGTCCTTCAAGTCTCTTTGCTTTATCTATAAGATCTCTCACTGTCTCATCAGCTTCATACAATGCCTTAAACTCAGCATTTGGCTTAATGTCCCTGTCTGCGTCACCATTCATTGCACTGTCAATCGTAACACCAACCTTCTGTGGTATCATCTTCGCAATGTTATCAACCATCGCATATGGAAGATCCATAACCCTTCCGACATCTTTAATAACGGCTCTTGCTGCCATAGTTCCAAATGTGATTATCTGGCACACACATTCTTTACCATATTTTTCTATAACATAATCAATAACCTTCTGTCTGCCTTCTGGTGCAAAGTCCACGTCAATATCGGGCATGGACACACGCTCAGGATTCAGGAATCGTTCAAATACAAGATTGTATTTAACAGGGTCAAGCGTTGTTATTCCAAGACAGTATGACACAAGACTTCCTGCCGCCGAGCCTCGTCCGGGTCCAACCGGAATATCATGTGTCTTGGCATAATTAATGTAATCCCACACAATCAGGAAATAATCGACATATCCCATTGAATAGATAACTGACAACTCGTAAGAAAGTCTCTGGAATATATCATTCGAATCCTCTGCCCTTTTTATAACAACATCTTTTCTGTCTGCAACTATTGATGCTTTTGCCTGCTCTATAATATCTTCAACGCATACATCTGCGGTCTTGTCCGGATATCTCTTCTTTAATCCCTCATAACATAAAGCATTAAGATACACCCATGAATTCTTTCCATATTCTTCAGGCACATCAAATGCTGGTAGCTTTGTAACTCCGAATTCTATCTCAACATTACATCTTTCTGCTATCTTATGAGTGTTCTCAACTGCTTCCGGTACGTATTTGAACAATTCCGCCATCTCTTCCTCTGACTTTAAATAGAACTGTCCACCCTCATATCGCATCCTGTTTTCATCAGAAAGCTTCTTGCCTGTCTGTATACACAATAATATATCATGTGCATCTACATCATCTGCATAGGTATAATGAACATCATTCGTACATACCAGTTCAATTCCGGTCTCATTATGCATACGCATAAGCTGTGGATTGACATAGTGCTGTTCTGCTATTCCGTGATCCTGTAATTCAAGAAAGAAATTTCCCTTTCCGAATATATCCTGAAGTTCAAGGGCAGCGTCTCTTGCAGTCTCATACATGCCTCTTGACAGATATCTCTGCACCTCACCTGCAAGACACGCACTCGTAGCAATAATTCCCTCGTGATATTCTCTTAAGACTTCCTTGTCTACTCTCGGCTTATAGTAAAAGCCTTCTGTAAACCCCTTTGAGACTATCTTCATAAGATTCTGATATCCGGTGTTATTCTCTGCCAGCAATACAAGGTGATTATATTTATCCTCACTCTGTCCTGCGCCTTTATCAAACCTTGACCCCGGAGCTACATACACCTCACAGCCAAGAACAGGCTTGATTCCTGCCTTCTTAGCCGCCTCGTAAAATTCAATAACACCATACATCACACCATGGTCAGTTATTGCAAGGCTGTCCATGCCAAGTTCCTTTGCCCGTTTAGTAATCTCTTTTATCTTACTGGAGCCATCCAGCAATGAATATTCAGTATGCACATGCAAATGTGTAAAACTCATAGCATCTCCTCCCTATGTAAAAAAATATAACATATTTTCGTTTATTAATCAGCAATTTTATGATATTCTATATTTAATTATTAATGTAAGGGAGTTGTATTATGTTAATATCTGCTATTCCCGTAGGCGGGCCAATTTCAATTGAAATATCCATAGATAATGTCAGCTACGAGATGCCTTCCTCTGTTGTTGCATCCAAGAATGGCTACATTCTCATAGCGCCTTTTACATCAAAAGGTGCTGTAATAGATTTTTCTTCTTATAAGGATATTTTATTTAGTCTTTATACCATAGACCCAGCAACAAAGAACCGTGTAGTCTGGAAGAATATTAACATAGAAACTATCACTTATAAATCAACCGGTTTCGCATCTGCTTACTACAAAATCTCGACCAATGTTTTTGCCAGCATTGCCTCTGAATGCGACAGAAGATTTAATCAGCGCATTTCAACCATGGCTTTGGGACATATCTCATCAGATACCACAGAAGCTGATATTCCGGTAACGTTAATTGACGTCAGTGATAAAGGACTTTCATTTTCAACCAGCAACGAACTATTATATAACTATAATAATACATATATAACATTTTCAGATCAGGCAAACGGAAAGCAGTTTAACTTTCATTTTAAATGTTTTATCATACGCAGCCAGTTGTATGGAGAACGCTACATTTATGGATGTATTATCCCAACTCCGTCCCGCGAATATCTTACATATGTTTTTCTTAAAAAAATTGAATCCAGAATCAGTTCTGCTAAAGAACAATCTGAACAGACCGCTCTTAAAGATGCTGCTGACGTTGCTTCACAATCTATTGAAAGCACTTCGTCAGGATATCATTCACACATATCTGAAAAGAATAAGCGTTGATATAAGGGGCATATCACAATGTGATATGCCCCTTTATTATTAATCATCTTCTTTTTCTTTAGCTGTATCATCAGATTCATTATCGTCTGAATGACTGCCAATATTCTTCCATATATCGCTTTCCGGCTCACCACTAACTGTCGATGAATAGCTTCCATCTTCATTAAATGTTACGCTTTCTGCCACTTTCTCTGATGTTGAGAATAATGAAGTATCAACCGGTTCAGGTATTCCCTTTGCCTCTCTGAATATCTTCATGAATTCCTTGCCTGTGATAGTCTCATGGTCATACAGATATCTTGCAAGCTGATCCATTACTTCTCTGTTCTCTCTTATAATCTGCTTAGCCTCTTCATAACATGACGCAATAAGCTTCTTTACCTCGTCATCAACTTCAGCCTCTGTTGCCTGTGCACAGTTCATAGATGCTCTTCCGCTAAGATACTCATCTTCGACTGTTGATAATGCAACAAGTCCGAATCTGTCTGACATACCGTATCTTGTAATCATTGTCTTGGCAAGGTTAGTTGCTTTCTTGATATCATCATAAGCACCATTAGTAACTGAACCAAATACAACTTCTTCTGCAGCACGTCCACCAACAAGTGATATAAGGTCTGTCATAAGTTCATCCTTAGTCTCAAGATGCTTCTCTTCCTCTGGGAAGTTAAGCACATAACCAAGTGAACCATTAGTATGAGGTATAATAGTAATCTTCTGGACCGGATCAGAATTATTCTTGATAGCTCTTATAAGGGCATGTCCAATCTCATGGTAAGCAACAACCTGCTTTTCCTTCTTGCTAAGAACTCTTTCCTTCTTCTCCTTACCTGCTACAACTGTATCAAAAGCACCAAGAAGGTCCTTCTGGGTAACAACGTTTCTTCCATTCTTAACTGCCGCAATAGCAGCTTCATTAATGATATTAGCAAGGTCTGAACCAACAAGACCGCTTGTTGCCATTGCAATCTCATCAAAATCAACTGTATCGTCCATAAGCACATCCTTAGAATGTACCTTAAGAGTCTCAATTCTTCCCTTCTTATCAGGTCTGTCAACGGTAATTCTTCTGTCGAGACGACCTGGTCTAAGTAAAGCCTTATCAAGTACTTCCGGTCTGTTAGTTGCTGCCAGAATGAATATTCCCTTAGAGGAATCAAAACCATCCATCTCTGCAAGTAACTGGTTCAATGTCTGCTCACGCTCGTCATTGCCACCGCCATACTTGGAATCTCTGCTCTTACCAATAGCATCAATCTCATCAATAAATATAATACATGGAGCCTGCTTAGTTGCTTCCTTGAACAAATCTCTTACTCGTGATGCACCAACGCCAACGAACATCTCTACAAAATCAGAACCTGCAAGTGAGAAGAAAGGTACATCTGCCTCACCGGCTACAGCCTTGGCAAGAAGCGTCTTACCTGTTCCAGGAGGTCCTACTAAAAGTGCACCCTTAGGAAGCTTTGCACCAATCTTGGCATATTTCTCAGGGTAATGTAAGAAATCAACAATCTCTGTAAGTGATTCCTTAGCTTCATCCTGACCTGCAACATCCTTGAATGTAACACCTGTCTTTTTCTGGACATATACTTTGGCGTTGCTCTTTCCAACGCCCATTCCGCCCATCATTCCACCATTCTTAGCAATTCTTCTATATACAAATGCAAAGATTATATATATGAATAAAAATGGCAGTACATATGCAAGCAGAAATTCTACAATTGAAGAACTCGAATCCGGAATATATCCTTCAAACTCAATACCCTTTCTCTTAAGAAGTGGTACAAGAGTATCATCATTAACATACCCTGTATAATATGTGTATGAAACTCCTGCTATGCCAGACTGTTTCTCCTCTTCAACAGGTGTAATAAGAATTCTGTCCTGCTCTAATGCTACTTTCTTTACCTTATCTTCATCAATCATCTGCATGAACTGGTCGTAGCTTATCTCCTTGTAAGTTGCATTCCTAAACATATTGCTAAGAAGCGTAAGTCCGATAAATGTTACAACTGCCGCTATAATAATGAATATTATAAGGTTAACATTCTTTGGCTTCTTGTTATTATTGTTGTTATTACGATTATTGTTGCGGTTATCGTTATTATTATAACCATTGTCATAACCGTTGTTGTTATAATTATCCATACTCTTCTCCTGATATGATACTGTACTTATCTTAAGCATTTCCAAATAAGTCTGTTTTCATTATAAAGAAGGAAAAAATATAAATCAACCAAAATCTAAGTGTTTAATAAGATGTTTATATTTACTTTATATTCTTAGTTTTTTTCTTTAAACTATGGAAATTTATAATACAGGGCTGTATAATATTGCATATTTTTTTGATTACACATTCAGATTGGAGGAAAAGATGGCTGTTAAATATGTATTTGTAACAGGTGGTGTTGTTTCCGGTTTAGGAAAAGGTATCACTGCCGCATCTTTAGGCAGATTGCTTAAAGCCCGTGGTTTTTCTGTAACCATGCAGAAGTTTGACCCTTATATTAATATTGATCCAGGTACTATGAACCCTATCCAGCACGGAGAAGTTTTCGTAACTGACGATGGTGCTGAGACAGACCTTGACCTTGGTCACTATGAAAGATTTATTGATGAGAGCCTTAATAAGAATTCTAATGTAACTACCGGTAAAGTATACTGGGCTGTATTACAGAAGGAA
>JABLTK010147874.1_pt1 | contig 11950 bp, 11 predicted proteins | sample 7160131 | NCBI WGS metagenome assembly JABLTK01 (sample SAMN14651221, study PRJNA627086) | human gut metagenome | isolation source: feces | host: Homo sapiens
AATTAACAAATATACAATATAACTGGTAACAAGTTAGATTCTTTAATATAGTGTATGTAGAGGTTCACCTATAGAAAGGAAAATATTATATGAAACGGTTATTAGGTGTTGTATTGGTGTTATTTGTGGCATGTATTCCAATGAATATACATGCACAAGAGGTTGATTTATCTTTTGATTATAGTGGTCAAAAGGTAGAAATTGAAAATGCAATTAAGTATTACACAATTGAAGGAGAATTACTTGATGAAGCTCCAATTTATTGTGGTACATATATCGCATGGACGAGTGATGGAGAAACGATTCTATTTGAAATTAATCCTAAGAAAGTACCAGTAAAGGTTACTTACAATAAGGATTGGAGAGAAAGTGATCCTGAAGAAGAAAAGTACTTGTGTGATTATGTTGGCGATTATGAGTTTAAGTTGAGAATTGATACGGATGGTAATATTAACTCATTGGACAATTATCAAGGAAATTATGATTTTCAGTTTGAGCCAAAGAATGTTAAGGACGTTGAAGTTTTAAAGACTAAGATTACGCATCCAGATGTTGAATACGTTTATTCTGAGGATGGTATTAGTATTTATAGTGATATAGATCATGCAAAACCAATTTTATTAAAGGATGTTGGGGAATATACAGTAGCGTTTAATTTGGATGAACGATATTATGAATCGGTTCCATTTAAAGTTACAATTCTTCCTAAAACTATTGAATTAAAACCGAATAAACAATTTAAATACTTTGGTGAAGAAGATCCAGTCTTAGAAAATGATGATTATATTTTAACAAGAGAATCAGGAGAAGATATTGGTGATTATAAACTTACTGTTCAAAGTAAGTCAAAGAATTATAAGTATGAAATCATTGAGAATGATGTGTTTAAAATCTTAGGCAAGGATGCAATTCATAGAAATGAAACTAAGGGACCTTCTTTTAAGATTGATAAAGCAGTTGAAAAAACAACTCATAAAGAAACTCCTGTTTTGAATAGAAGTCAATCGAAAATATCTACTGGTATTCAGACTAAAACATTTACACATTCGGTAACTTTAATGTTTAGTTTGTTAGTTATATTCATTTTCATCTTTAAATTTATTTAAATTCAAGATACCGCTTACAATTTACAATAAGTTATATTGTTGAATGGTTATAAAATTTAAGTATCAATTCTGTTTTAATTTGTAAATATTTTTGCTTAACATGTATTTAACGATTCATTACATTTTAAATAGATTTATTTACATTTACTATATTATTAAAATCTCCTTAAAGTATCGTACATAAAGGAATATGATTAACATTTTTTCAATTTATGTGTACTTGACAATGACTCTTATGAGGGTTAATATATGACAGAAACTTTTGGGTAAAAAGTGGTGGTTATAACTTAAATATAGCTTTTATAGGTTATAGAAAGATACATTTAGGGAAGATTATTAGTAGATGGTATTCCGCACTTAGATTGACCTGATCATTTATCTATTATGAATGGGTAGGGGAAATTGTATCTAAGCTATAACGTTTGGGTTGAATATATAGACTCATATATTACGAGTCTTTTTTAATGAAATGGGGATCTACATGAGTAAAAATTTAAAAAAGAGTAATACACGCTGGCCTTTAGTTGTTTATGATGTCATTGTTTATATTATTGGTTCTATATTATTACTATGGATATATGGAGGAAATGGAAATCTAACAAACACAGGGTCTTTACAGTTATCTATAATAGGATTTGTATGTATATTTATCTGTCGAATGATAGGTAATATATACGGACAGATTTGGCGTTATGGTGGTATTCAAGGCTATATTCGTTTAATTTTTTCAGATGCGATAGCTTTTATTCTATTAATTATTCTACGAACTACATTACCGATTGAAAGAATCACCTTTGATCGAGCATTGAGTTTAGTCTGTGTGAACTTATTAGGTGCAATTAGTATTCGTATGATTTACCGTTATGCATATTTATATAGTAATAATGAAACATCAAAGGGTAAGTTTTTAAGTAAGTTATTATATAGATTTTCTGGACTAACTACAGGAACGGATAAAGAAGTTCAAAAAATCAAAATTGCGATTATAGGTGCAGGACGAGTAGGAGCTAGTTTTGCCGAAGAATTAGTAAATGATGAAAAAGCAGTATATGTACCTCGTTGTTTTATTGATATAGATAAAACAAAAGCAGGAAGAGAAGTGAATGGTATTCCTGTTTGGTATGCAGATGAAACTACATTGGATAAGTTAAAGGCTTATGAGGTACAAGAAATTGTATTCGCAATTCCAAACATGGATGTAAAGAAAAAGAAATGTTTATACGATCATTATAAAAATGCAGGATATAAAGTAAAAGTATATGACTATCCAACATTATACACAGCAGGAAGCAAACGTAACTTAAGAGAATTTGATATTGAAGAATTATTGTTCAGAAAACCATTAGCCGTCACAAATGAACAAACGTATGCATATTATAAAGACAAAGTCATCTTAATTACCGGTGGTGGAGGATCTATTGGATCTGAATTATGTAGACAATTAGCAAAGATGGATCCTAAACAAATCATCATCTTAGATATCTATGAGAATGGTGCATATGATGTACAACAAGAATTAAAGATTGCCTATGGAAATAATATAAATCTTCAAATTGAAATTTGTTCAATCACACATAAAAAAGCATTGGAAATAGTATTTAAACAATACCATCCACAAATAATCATCAATGCAGCTGCACACAAACATGTACCTTTAATGGAACACAATTGTGTGGAAGCCATTTATAACAATGTATTTGGAACAAGGAACTTAATTGAGTTATGTGAAAAATACAATGCACAACGCTTTATGATGGTTTCAACAGATAAAGCAGTAAATCCAACCAATGTAATGGGTGCTACTAAACGTATGTGTGAAATGATGGTACAGTCTGCAAGTATGTATGGACATGTGAAATACAGTGCAACACGTTTTGGAAATGTTTTAGGAAGTGCAGGAAGTGTAATTCCATTATTTAAAAGACAAATTGCCAAAGGTGGACCAGTTACATTAACAGATAAGAGAATCATTCGTTATTTCATGACTATTCCAGAAGCTAGTCAATTAGTTCTACAATCAGGAGCTATGGCCAATAATGGAGAACTATTTGTATTAGACATGGGACAACCAGTTAAGATTCTAGACTTAGCAGAGAACATGATTAAACTGTCTGGAGCTCATGATATTGAAATTATTGAAACAGGATTACGTCCTGGAGAAAAATTATTTGAGGAACTCTTAATTAAGAGTGATACACTAACAAAAACAGATAACGACTTGATCTTCATTGAAAAAGATACACCACTATCTAAAGAAGAAATAAATAAAAAACTTCAAGTACTAAAAAAAGCCATTGAAAACGAAGATGACAATGATGCTAGAGAAGCATTAAGAAGTGTTGTACCAACATTTAGAAGACCAGAAGAAATAAATAAGCAAGTTGCTTGAGGGAGGATTTTAATTATGATGAATATACCATTTTCACCACCAGATATTTCAGAAGAAGAAGTAAAAGAGGTTACGGAGGCATTAAAATCTGGTTGGATTACTACAGGACCAAAAACAAAGCAGTTAGAAAAAGAAGTAGCTGAACTTTGTGGAGTAAATCGAGCTGTATGTCTTAATTCACAAACAGCATGTGCTGAAATGACATTGAGATTATTGGGGGTAGGACCTGGTGATGAAGTAATCACTAGTGCGTATACATACACGGCAAGCGCTTCTGTTGTATGTCATGTTGGAGCTAAATTAGTTTTAATTGACACACAAGAAGACTCATTAGAAATGGATTATGAACAATTAGAAAATGCGATTACTGAAAAGACAAAGGTAATCATTCCTGTGGATCTTGGGGGAGTTCCATGTGATTATGATCGTATTTTCTCTATTGTAGGAAAGAAAAAGGATTTATTTAATCCTACAAATGATATTCAAAAAGCGATTGGTAGAGTCATTGTTATGGCAGATGCTGCACATGCGTTTGGTGCAACTTGGCATAATAAACCAGTAGGTAGTATTGCGGATTTCTCTAACTTTAGTTTCCATGCAGTTAAAAACTTTACGACAGCTGAAGGTGGAGCTGTAACATGGAAAGATATAGAGGGTATTGATAATGAATATATCTATAAGAAATATCAATTATTATCATTACATGGGCAATCTAAAGATGCATTAGCTAAGACTCAATTAGGAGCTTGGGAATATGATATTGTAGGTCCTTGGTACAAATGTAACATGACAGATGTTGTTGCAGGTATTGGATTAGCACAAATGAGAAGATATAAGGGAATGTTAGAAAGAAGAAAAGAGATTATTCAAAAGTATGATGCTGCATTCAAACCATTGGGTGTTAAAGTATTGAATCATTATCCGGATGAACATCAATCTTCTGGGCATTTGTATATCACAAGAATTCCTAATATTACATTGGAACAGCGTAATGAAATTATTATTAAAATGGCAGAGCAGGGTATTGCCACAAATGTTCATTACAAACCACTTCCAATGATGACTGCCTATAAAAACTTAGGATTTGATATCAAGGATTATCCAAATGCATATAAGCAGTTTGAAAATGAAATCACTCTTCCTTTGTATACGAAGTTAACAGATGAAGAAGTGGATTATATTATTGAAAACTATTGTAATGTGATTAATAAGGTGAAAAATTAATGCTTAAGAATTGGAATGAATTGCCTGAGTATATGCGAACGGATGAAGTTCGTCCTTACTATGATTTATTGGAGAAAAAAAGATTAAGTTTATTTTTAAAAAGAGTATTTGATATTGTAGTTTCACTTATCATGATCATTCTTTGTTCTCCAATTTTATTGATTATTTCAATACTAATTGTAAAAGATTCTAAGGGTGGCGTTTTCTATAGACAAGAAAGAGTCACTCAGTATGGTAGAGTATTTAGAATCTTTAAGTTTAGGACAATGGTAAAAAATGCTGATCAGATTGGAACACAGGTAACCGTATCAAATGATTCAAGAATCACAAAGATTGGCAGTAAACTAAGAAATTGTAGATTAGATGAATTACCACAATTGTTCAATATCTTTTTAGGAGATATGACATTTGTGGGAACACGACCAGAAAGTGTTCATTATGTAAAGAGTTATACGAATGAAATGTATGCAACCTTATTATTACCTGCTGGAGTTACATCGGAAGCTAGTATTGAATATAAAGATGAAGCTGAATTACTAGATCAAGCAAATGATGTAGATAGTGTATATGTTAATGAGGTATTGCCAGAAAAAATGAAATATAACTTGAATAGTATAAAAGAATTTAGTTTCTTTAAAGAAATCGCAACTATGTTTAGAACTGTGTTTGCGGTATTGAGGTAGGAATAGTAATGATAGATGGATTAGTATCAGTAATCATGCCTTCGTGGAATACTAGTAATTTCATAGCGGAATCAATTCAATCTGTAATTGATCAAACGTATGAAAATTGGGAGTTGATTATTGTTGACGATTGTTCAACGGATAATACAGACGAAGTAGTTGCAGAATTTACAGATAAAAGAATTAGATATTTTAAAAATAAAAAAAATAGTGGAGCGGCATTAAGTAGAAATAGAGCTTTAAGAGAAGCAAAAGGCGAATGGATTGCATTTCTTGATTCCGATGATTTATGGAGTCCAAAAAAGCTTGAACATCAAATCAATTTTATGAATGAGCATGGATATACTCTTTCATATACAGAATATGAAAAAATTGATGAAGAATCTAAGCCATTAAGAATATATGTATCAGGACCAGAGAAAGTAAATAAGCATAAAATATATAATTATGATTATATTGGTCAATTAACAATGATGTATAGTGCAAAAAAATTTGGGTTGATTCAGATTAAAGATATTAAAAAGAATAATGACTACGCGATAAGACTTCAGCTGTATAAAAAGTCAGATACATGCGCATATCTTTTAAAAGAAAACCTGGCTAAATACAGAATCAGAAAAGTAAGTATTAGTCATGATAAATTTAGAAGAAAGTTTAAAAGTCATTATGATTTATTCCATATGTGTGATGAAAAGCCAGCTATTATAGCAGCATGGTACACTTGTTGGAATATGTTTTATGGTTTGATGAAAAAAAGAATATATGAAATAAAGAGGGAACAATGAGTGTACAAGTTTTAGTTGCTGCAATGAATCAAACAGACAAATCTTTAATAGAAAAGATGAATATCCAGTCTGATGCTATAGTAGGAAATCAATGTAGTAAGAATTCTATTGAAAATTTTAAATATGGAAATCATTGCATTACATACTTAAATTTTGCAGAAAAAGGTGTAGGTTTAAATAGAAATAATTCATTAATGAGAGCAACGGGTAAATATTGCTTATTTGCAGATGATGATATGGTCTATGTTGATAATTATCCAAATATAGTAGAATCATGGTTTAAAAAAATACCGGAAGCAGATATAATTGTTTTTAATTTAAAAGAAATTGATTCGGATAGATACTTTATAAAAAAGATAGAAAAAGTAGGAAAACTAAATTATTTAAGATATGGAACGGCTAGAATTGCTATAAAACTTGATAGTGTGAAGAAAAATGGAATCTATTTTAATCAGTGTTTTGGTGGAGGTACTGAACATAGTCATGGAGAAGATAATATATTTCTAACGCAGTGTTTAAATGCAGGGTTAAAGATTTATGCAGTACCTGAAATAATTGCTGAATTGACTGAAGAAAGAGCATCTACATGGAATACGGGATATGATTTAAAATATTTAAAAGATCAAGGAGCACTCTATAGAGCAATTTCTAGAAGATGGTGGAAATTATTATGTCTACAGGATGCAATAAGACATAGAAAAGAATACTCTTTGTTTTGGGTTGAATCCTATAAAATTATGCTTAAAAGTGGAGAATAAATATGTTTTTTAGTGAAAAAAGAAAGATGAATATAGCGTTTATAGTTCTTTTATTAATAATACGTCTCATGTATCTATTTATTACTTTTAAATTATTAGAGAAAGCATGGTACGTTGGGAGTGGATCATATAATATTAATTTGAATACGTCAAAAGAACTTCTAGCATTTATTGTTTATTCAATATTAGCTATATTTTTAATTAAAGAACAAAATAAAATGAAAACACATTTTTCATTGGTTTTGATTAATATGCTATTTTTAATATATATAATGCCAGTTAATTGTTCTTATGTATTAAATGATTTAAGCACACAGTATTTTATTGCAACATCAATATTTGAATTAATGCTTATTTATATCATTTCAAGTGTCGGTAAAAAAAGTAGTACTAGTTTAGATTATAGTTGTAAAGAAATTAGTACATCAAAATTCATTACGATTTTTGTTTTTTTAATTTGCATATGTTACATATTCTATAAATTTCTTTATAATGGATTTTCATTTTCAGTGTCGATGGACTCAGATTCTGTCTATAGTACACGGGCTGATTACGTTGATAGTTTACAAGCTTTATCAGCTACACCAGTTGGTTATTTATTAGCGTTAGTTACTTCTTCTGTTGCATATGCCTGTCCTTTATATTTAATTATATCTCTAAAAAACAGGTCATGTATAGGTATATTTATAAGTTTATTTACAGTGTTATGTCAGTTTTCAGTTTCATCTAGTAAAGAAGTATTGTTATTTCCGATAATTGTAATTGGTGTATTATTTTTATCTAAAAATCATAAAGTTAATCAATTTAATAAATATATTTTTTATACAACCTTTTTTATATTTTTAATTTGTATAATTGAATATATAATTTGCGGAAAATCAAGTCTCTATATGTTAGTAATCCGTAGGATTTTTTATTATCCAGCTTGGTTAAATTCTTATTATTATGATTTCTTTTTGACAAATAAACCATTACATTGGAGTCAAAATGTATTTCTTCTTCAGAATATTATTCCTAATGTTTATTCGCTTGGACCTTTAGAGCTGATTAGTAAAACATATTATAATGGTCAAATTGCCTCTCCGAATACAGGTTTATTTGCAGAGATATTTATGCATTTTAAATATTATGGTTTTTTTATTTATTTTTTTATTTATAAATGGTTATTTAAATACGCTAATTCGGTATATAAACAATTTGGAGAGGTTGTAGAAATAATAATTGCAATTAAATTTGCTATGACATTAACAAATGTTCCTGTTACAAGGACTGATTTTGTGTTGTCGTTTATCCTTATGACCGCGATTTTGTGGTTTTGTGAAAATACAAAAGTTAAAAATGGAAGGTTGATATTAATATATGGAGAATCAAATTAAATTAACAGTTTTGTTAATATGTTATAATCACGAAAAATATATAGAACAAGCTATTAATAGTGTATTAAATCAAAAAACATCTTTTAGATTTAAAATAGTAATTCATGATGATGCATCGACTGACAAGTCAAAAGAGATAATAAAAAAATATATAAAAAAATATCCTGATTTAATAACTGGAATTTTTCAAGAAGAAAATCAGTATAGTAAAGGTATTCATAATATTATTAGTAGATTTATGAGAGATTATGTTGAGGGAGATTATGTTGCTGTATGTGAATGTGATGATTATTGGATTGATAATAATAAATTACAAAAACAAGTTGATTTCTTAGACAATCATTCTGAATATTCTGGATGCATGCATAATTGTATTACGGTAAATAGTAAAAACGAAAAAATTGATTGTGTTTACGATATATATAGACCATACATAACTCACACGTATACTCTAAAAAGATTAGCACTGAATAATTCATTTCCAGGGCAAAGTGCAACAAAAGTATATCGTTCTAAATACCTTTTTTATAACAGTAAAGAAGAAGAAGAAGCAATGAATTCTATTAGAACGAATGGTGATGTAAAAAACAATTTATATTTATTATTGAATGGTAAAATATATTGTATGGAAGAATTCATGTCGGCATATAGAGTTGTTAATCAAGAAGGTTCTAGTTGGAGTGCTCAGAATTATGGAAAGAATATGTCTTATAAATATTTTATATCGTCAATCGATATAAGACATTTTGCAAAGAAATTTTATAGAATAAATTTTAAAAATGAATATGTTACATTTCACTCAGGAGTTGCAGGCATAATTAAATATTTTTTAAATCCAACTATTGAGAATAGAGATGTATTCAAAATGATAAAAAAAGAAAAAAATTTTTTATTTCTGTATTTAATAGGTATGGCTATTTGTTCAGTACCACAAATCTTACAAAAAAGGTCTGATGAAAAAATGTATAGATTGGAAGTTTAACATATGGAAAAAACAATAGAAAATGTATCATCTAATTTATTATGGAGATTGTTAGAAAGATTTGGTGCACAAGGTGTAACCTTAATAGTTTCAATAGTGTTAGCTAGGGTTCTGGACACTGAAGTTTATGGTACTGTTGCACTTGTTACAGTTATTACAACTATTTTACAGGTTTTCGTTGATTGTGGTTTAGGATCAGCTCTAATTCAAAAGAAAAATACGGATTCACTGGATTTTTCAACAGTTTTTTACTTTAATTTCTTAGTATGTGTGATACTTTATATTGGATTATTTTTACTAGCTCCTTCAATTTCAAAGTTTTATAAAAGACCAGTTTTGACTTCTTTAATTAGAGTATCAGGTTTAATCTTAATTATTTCAGGTTTTAAAAATATTCAAAATGCATATGTTTCAAGGCATCTATTATTTAAAAAATATTTTTTTGCAACATTAGGAGGTACTTTAACTGCTGCATTTATAGGTATTTATATGGCATATAATGGTATGGGTGTGTGGTCTTTGGTAACACAAAATTTGGTTAATCAGTTTATAGACACACTTATTTTATGGTTTGTGGTCAAATGGAGGCCAACACTAGAATTTTCTTTTCAAAGGCTAAAAGGATTATTTTCATATTCATGGAAATTATTAATCTCATCATTATTAGATACACTTTGGAATCAATTACGGCAATTGATTATTGGAAAAAGATATTCCAGTAATGATTTAGCTTTTTATAACAAAGGAAATGAGTATCCATATTACGCTACTTTGGCATTGAATAGCTCCATAGATAGTGTTTTATTACCAGTTATGAGTAGTGCACAAGACAACGTATATGAAGTCAAGGTGATGACTAGAAGAGCAATTAAAACTAGTTCATATATTTTATGGCCTATTATGATGGGGTTAGCAGCTTGTTCTAAAACTTTAATTTCAGTTATTTTAACTGATAAATGGTTGCCTGCAGTGCCTTATTTAATTATATTTTGTATAGTATATGCGTTTTATCCGATACATACCGCCAATCTAAATGCTATTAAAGCTTTAGGACGTAGCGATTTATTTTTAAAACTAGAAGTAATAAAAAAAATCTTAAATTTATTAATTATTTTTAGTACTATGTGGTATGGTGTTTTTTGGTTAGCGTTTGGATCAATTATTGGATCGATATTAGGTCAGCTTATTAATTCTTGGCCAAATAGAGAGCTATTAAATTATAAATATAAAGAACAAATCTTAGATATTTTGCCTTATATTGTTATATCAGTTTCAATGAGCTTGGTTGTATATAGTTTAAGTTTTTTGAACCTTGCAAATTGGCAAATTCTCTTTTTACAAATTTCAGTTGGTGTTATATTTTATGTTTCAATATCATATATTTTGAAAATTGATTCATTTCATTATTGTATTAACATAGTTAAGAAATTAATAAAGAAAAAGTAAGTTATAAATCAATGTCTTAACAAATACAATGGTGATATTAAGCATAATTGATATTAATAATGTCGATTTAAGATTTATTGTATAAGTGTAAACGAAAGAGAGATTACATTTATGACAAGAACTTCAAAATATTTAATCAAGATACTATTGTTGCTTTACAATCTTTTCAAATCGAAAAGATTGATCGTGAAATCACTGATTACCTAGATACAAACAATAAAATGAATACGTATCATTTTGAATACTGTCCTAAATGCGGATGTTATCATCCTCGTTTAATTAAGAGCGGTTTTGCTAACTCTGGTAAACAAATGCTTTGTTGTAAAGAATGTGGAAAACGTTTTGTTGTGGACCGCGGTCAGCTTACTTTTTATTCTCATCAAGACCAATCCAAATGGAATGAACTTATCCTGGATACATTGAATGGTGTATCTCTTAAAGAAACGGCTGCTAAAATCAATGTAAACGAACGTAATGTTTTTAATATGCGTCATAAACTATTGATTAGTCTAAAAACTGAGGAATATCCCAAATGAAGTTGAAATGGATGAAAAGTAGACTCCATACAATCATAAAGGAACTAAAATTGAAGGAGTAGAACCCAAACATCGTGGAACGCCTGCTACAAAAAGAGGGTTGTCTAATTAGCAGGTGTGTATCATTACTGCAATACAGTGATTCGAACAAGAACATTAAATTATGGCAAACAATCATATATAGATCTATTTAGATTTGGTGAATGTCTTGAATCAAAATCTTTTGTAATGCTAGATGGTTCTAACAGTTACAACAAACTTTTAGAAAGTAAGAACTGTACTAAGAAAGTGTTTATAAGTAATGAGTCATATGATAAATTCAATCATTTAAATACAGTGAACAGTTTCCACAAATTGATTGAAGAAAGACTACAAAAATATAAAGGGGTAGCATTAAATTATATAAATCGGTACAATGCTCTTTTTGTCATGCAAAGAGAAACGCAAGGAATGGATAACACAGAAAAGCTACAATACGTACTACTTAGATTGAAAAACATCTATAAGATCACTTGCTTAAAGGATTTGAAAAACGAATGGTTGTTCGCATAAGTGATAAAAAGAAGAATTATAGCAATGTTACCAAACTGCTAGTTAAGCCAATATATATAATATTTATTTTATTTATTATTAAATAATGTATTATCTTGTATTTAAGGTATATA